>Ga0163101_100016_pt1 | contig 94768 bp, 72 predicted proteins | sample TAMARWmetagpilot_2_FD_111548 | JGI IMG/M metagenome (GOLD analysis project Ga0163101, IMG submission 111548) | Phycosphere-associated microbial communities from TAMU algal ponds, Corpus Christi, Texas, USA - TAMU ARW1 11/11 metagenome pilot | ecosystem: Engineered > Artificial ecosystem >...
AAAAGCTCCCGGATCAAACACATGAATCTCACAATGCGTACCTCCCAAGAGGTGGATCAGGCCGTCTTCCCATTGGTATTTACCTGCGGAGCCAACCGAGTATATCAGACATGGTTCTTCTTTCAAAAGCCGATTAGGATCACAGGTCCATTTCGGTCCATCACCGTGTCCTCCGACCCGCTGAACTTGTGGACAAGTAAAATCAGGTTCAAGATTCTCAACATACCACCTGGCCGAATCGGTTTGACCTTGATTTGGATTGTGGGGATTCGAATATTGAATAAAAATTCTGGCACGTTCCTGCATTTTCCTCCATGCCCCGTCAAGAATATCATCAAAAAAGCCAAAACTTTGCTTGTAAGCTAGCGCTGTTGAAAGCTCAGCCGGCATACCATTCGGCGCGCCGAGGGCATCTTTGCGAATCTCGCTTTCTAGTGAATCCCCGGTCCGAGCAAAGCAATTCCAGAATCCAAAAGAGAGTAGACTGAGAACCGTAAGTACGGGAAGCAACTTTCGCCAGCTACGATGCCTCGCAAAACGAGGTTGAGAAAAGTTCATAATAGACTGCAAGGAGACCGATAATTTTTCGAATGGCTGTAAAGCAAATTTCGACCCGCAATTGAAACTAGATGCATGAGTTATGTCTTTGAGTTAGCTGAGAAGCAAAGGGCCCTGACTCGAACGCAAGGAGTAATATAGACCACTGGAGACAGACTAACAGTAACATTGTCTACGATTGACGTAAGAAGATTTTTCACCACCAAATCTGCCCAGTTGCAAACCGGATTGAGAATGAAACGAACATGGGAAGCAAGCTGGGTCCCTTCCCTTTCTTTCGGACCAGCACTTGAGCGAATGAGGGTTAACAACGGTTATATAATAATAGTAAAAGTATAATTTTATGTCTGAGGTTGGTAATATTTACAAAAACGGTTATTTTCAACTTTCCGTTTCAAGCACCTCGCTATATTCCTTCGAAGTGACGACCACTTCTCGACATGCTGATGTCTTGCTCTATTCCAGTGAACAATCTCGATCTCCAGAGCAAAGCGTTGCCGTAAGCGTTGGATAAAGCCTTTGCACCAAGAAAATCTCACGTGCAAGAGGGAGGCTTTAAAGTGGAAAATGCTTCACAGCCGTCGTCCTCTGTCAAGCGCTGACGGTACTTTGCGGTGGTCCAATGATGAAAATTCCGTTGCGCAAAAACCAATTGTCGGAATGGACGCTTCGAGTAAAACTCCCGCACCTTCTAAGGCTCGTCGAGCCTTTGGCGATATTTCCAATCGAAAGAAAGCAGGCGGGGGAAAGGTGATTGCTCTCGCCAAGCTTTCGACCGTTGCTTCGCAAACAAACGGGGGGAAAGTGCAGAGTGTTCCAGAGACACCATTACAGAAGCGGGTTATAAAAGATTCACCAGCGACGAAACGACGGGTTGATTTTGCGCTACCCTCATCCGTTCACAAGAATTTGCAATTGACCCAACCAAAAGCTCTGACGGACAGCCATGATCTCAGAGGAGCAGATTTTGAGTATTCCTCGACCGACGACATCGAGCATCCAGCTGGGCGTCTTTGGAAAGACGAGCAGGCTTTGCTGGACGACGATTCTACCACTGCTTCAATGGACGAATTACTAAACGATGCTACTAGTGTATGGACGACTTTTAAAGATCAAGAACGTGTGCTTCTGCAGAGAGCTAAGGAGGAACAAGAGCACGCTCTCCTCTTTCTCGACCAACAGTTCCAAGATATGCTACATGAGAGTGGTACGTCGGTTGAACGACTGGCAAATTCACTCCCTTCCCGTTTATCAAATACTCACACTTACATTTGGATCACAGTAAAGCTCAGCTCACCCAACGGGAGCCTGTATGACGCTGCTGAGCTATTGGACATGAAAATTGTCGAAAGTGATGACGACTTCTCGTGCTCACAAACGCGCGTTCTCAATCTATCGTTTTGAAAAAGCACAAGCGTGCTCGTTACTTGATGGAATCACTTCATAAATGATCACTCAGTTGACACCAACGATTGTACCCTCATTGAATCGTCAGCTACTACCCGCGACGCTTTTTTGGCCTTGTAAAAACTAATTTATAAATATGCGCTGAATTAACAATGCCTTTTAGCAAGATGGAATAACAATGTGCTGAATAACAGTATCTTTTATCAGCAGAAAGCTTATAAACCATGTCATCATACCTTGGGTATGTTGGATTTGGGCCATTCACGAAGTGACCAAGAGGTATGACAACCAAAGCATCGGACTCACAGCAAGAGTTCCTTACTGTTAGTGTAGGGAAACTAAAAACTGGAACAACGCATAGGCCGAGCTAGCTCTCTCATTTGAAGCAATTTTTGTTGACAGTGAAACGCTACAGCTGCGGTTTCTTGGAAAGCAGCCCTCTTCCATGGAGATGACAGCAACGTGTGGATAGCTCCGAGAATTATCTATTGACAGTGAAGTGAGCATATCCATTTATTTAAACACACCTCCACACTTAACTGTAAGTAGAGGTTTATCTCATCTTACCCACAATCATTCTGATGAAGACTTTGCTCCTACCTGCCGTTAGTCATTCATTTACAGTAACTGTAAAATAATACATATTTTTTGTTCCTGTTGCCTTCAGTCACTAAAGAGAGAAGCCTCTAAATTCAGTGCTCAGAGGTGCGCTCGCTGTATGGAAATCACAGTTTCCAAAATACAAGTTAGTATATGTACATTCATAGTCAGATATAAAAAAATGCTGGCGTATCATTAACAAATTTTGTCACTTTTTTATTTTCGTGTTTATTTCTAAAGCGTTGGAGATTTGCGTGCTTTTTGTCGGGTCAAAAATTTGGCTGATCAACGTAATTACCAACACAAATATGACAGCACATGATATTGCATCCTTCGCAGCCCGTTTCCATTTCCAGTGGCAACTTTTTAATCTTAAAGAACAGTAGGAAATACACAATGCGATAATTTCCATCTAATGTGAAGAACATTTACTACTATTTCTTTACGTTCCGCAATCGTGTACACCTGGATCGACAAGTCTAAACGTTCAATGCCGAGACTAGCAATACTTCTTCACGGTTGTTGCAATTACAGGGTTGATTGAAGTTACAAACCTCAGCAATTGTCCAAAAAATATCCGTAAAGCATACAATTCAGCTTTGCTTTTTTGCAAAACTTGACACATGCTGTGAGGATGCACAAAAACGTAAATGATACTGATCCGAAATCAATTAAAGAAACATTAAAGATAAATTAAATAATAAGGACCAGACGTCGAAAAAGTTTCATCGGTACATCAACTGCTATTGAACGCGAAAAAATCAATCCATTTGAAAGAATATGTAAGTGAAAGAAAGTCGGAAAACGTTTTTCTTGGGATCGAGTAAAAGATTCTTTCATGGCCCTTTCTTTTGATCTGCATCTTTATCAAATATCACTTCTAACTTAACGTAGAGATAACATGAGGTTTTATCCATGTTAACTACCGAAATTTCTTGCAAAAATCACTTGTGCTGTCTGGTGAACATATTGAAATTTTACAGCAGATCATCAGTACTAGTGCCGTCTTGTATAATAAGCAAATTCCAGAATATTTGTGTCCGTTTGACATCAAGTTTCGATCTTGTAGTCCAAGGCACCAAACAGATTAAGCAGTATAATATTTTGGCTCAATACACGTTAGCTTGTCTTGTGATTCAGAAAGAAATTGGTAATTTTTATTTGTTCTCATTTCGTAAGTCTTTTGGAGAGACATGGAACTTTCAGGTCTTTTGAAAATGCTAATTTACTCTTTTACAACTTTGTTTCAGCTATTGTGAACATGTCTAATTTTCTCTCTGAAGATCTCAAGTATTTTTTGTTTTTCGTTTCGCAAATTTGCTTTTTTCTGCTATCTTTTAGCAAGTATTGCTTCACACACATTTATTGGAAGCTTTTTTCTTACAATTTGTGAAACATAGAAGTTCGTTGGGCAATTGTTATTCGTACAAATCCCTTTGACAGAGATTACAGAGTTCTTTACGTACGAGCCAGTCGAAAACCGAAACTATAAGATACATTTCAGTTTTTATGCCGGTTTTGGACATCGTGATGGAACTCTGTGGGCTCAATTGTGTTCGCATTGTCCATCAGTTTTATATGAGTCTAGTGTATTCTTGAAATTTGAAGTAGGACTGAAAATTTTCTGTGCATTTGTACTTTTTCTAAAATCTTAGTTTACAGGAAAGTGGAAAAAGATTTGTTTTCCAGTACTTTTTGATCTACACTCTTGATTTTGTTTTTTAGTTCAACTTTATCCATTATTGAATAACCTTGTTTACAATTGTAAATATTTTCAACTATGTCCATAGTCTTTGCTTGAACAACAAATTGTGATATTCTATAAAAGGCTGACTGCCTTCTTACACTGCCCCTGATGAAAACTTCTTGTCGGAAAACCCTAGTTCATAGTCAGATGGTTGATGAACTCTTGCTTGATCCTTTTATCAGCACTCCAAACGACCAGCTTTTCTTGGCGCTTGCGATCAAAACAGAGCGATGGAGTTCTGCGTAAAAATGGAGCGACAAGTGACAAAACCACCAAATAGCGTGGAGTCCCTAGCTCTCTTTGCTTGAAATAGTCTAATCCGGCTGGGGGCTTTCGAATTAGAAATCTCCTTTTTGCGACTAGCTACACCTAGTTTGAGGTACTAAATTAGCCGACCGTTTCTCACACGAATTCTGGCTATTGTTTGCTTTGCTTGTTGTGGCATTAAATGCATCAGTATGAATGAAAACTACTTCGCTCAACATTGCTTTTTGGGAATCCTGATGTTAGCCATGACGAGGCGGTGGAAGCGCACAAAGCGTATGTTGGAGCACTCTTCGTTGCCAATAAGAAGGAGGTCTTGCCGTGAGCGCAAGACACAAAAATGACGGGACAAACAGTGCAGCTGTTTTGCTACTGTGTTGCCGTACAACGGCTATCTATAATACGCCTTGGCCTTTGTCCAGGCTCAATCTGCCCACCACTCTTTTTTTCCTTGGCGACATGTACGTAAAATTTGGCATGGCATCCTGCCAGAGAGGGAGATTTCCTTCACGTGAATCAATCAAGAAACGAAACGATTCCATTGACACGATTGATCTACCTATCCTAATTTTAAGAGATTGCAGCTGCACATCATGACTGTGAATCATGTCGTCAATGGTGCAGGGAATGCAAGATTGTTTGGAACGACCCGAAGCATCCATAGCAGCGGCAGCGGATTCATCCGACCAAATCGCTGATGTGAAGGCCGTTATTATTTGAGTATGGCCTTCTCCGTGTTGTCGACATTACTGAGACATGACTTTGCCCGTTACTGCCTATCTAACCATCGAATCCTGTTTAAAATGTGCAAACGGAACAATATTGGTACCCAAAAAATCTGTCACTGGTTGTCATGAGTATCAAGGTTACAATGATGGATTCTTTTTTGTAATTAACACATGGAAGTTATTGGGTCGCGTAACGTTTGGACGTATTCTCAATCGGCAAGCGGAGTTCGTTCTTTCAGCGAGCCCGCCGATTCGTAAGTAGAACAAGGTTGATGTTTGAACTGAGCTAGTCGTAGAGTAAGGTAACGAGTCCCCTCCAACGGTACCACAATACCTTGCGCATTTTCACTGACAGTGAGGACGATTAATAGATTGATAAGATCAAAAGTCTTCAACACGACTTTGAGAGTTCCGTTTGCTGCCTTTTGCTTTTTCGAGAAAGATGATAATGTTTCGTTCCGTCGTAGCCCTTCTTGCGTTGGGCATGACATCAGGCCAAGCGCCGACCTGTGACGTTGCGGACGCCGTGCCTAGCTTGCCGTTTCGAGTTTTGGAAGATACGCAAGTGGTGAGCCCAACAGCGCAAGCCGGAGCCGATGTGTGTGGAATCTTGCCCGCTAGTAACGTACAAGGACATTGGTTCTCCTACACAGCTCAAGCAGACGGCTGCTTGGACGCCGAAGTCATTGGTCTCTCCGCAAGTGATGCTATGACGCCGCCTCTTGACCCCATCCTGTTGGTCTATACGGGGACTTGCAGTGCGCTTATGTGTACAGCCATGGCCGACGACATCTCCTTGCAGAACCTCAATAGTCTCGTGGAACTTCAAGCCACTGCTGGAACAACCTACTATTTCCTGGTCACTGGTTTTGGGGGTGAAAGTGCTGGGCCCTTTTCTTTCACCATTGTGGTAAGTTGCGTGGTTTCGCGTTGCTGATTGACGCTCTTTTGTACCCTACGTTGGAATTGTACCTAACCATCTTCATCCTTTTTGTCTCATTTCAGCCTTCTGCGTCTACTCAATGTGAAAATCCCTCTGCCAACCAAATCTGTCCCGTCTGTCCCAACGGTGGCGAGCCGGCTGCCGGCGCCCTCTTCGATGAAGACGTGCTGTGTTCCGATGCCGCGGTAGACGGCTCAATCCTCGATGACGGTGGGGAAAGCTGCGCCATTTTGCAAATTGCTGGAACCACCATTTGCGGATGCCCCACCTCTCAAGAATCTTGCCCACTTTGTCCCGGTGGAGAGGACGTTGCCAACCCAGATCTGGTCGTTTTGGGCGATGGAAGCCTGACATGCGGAGTCTTGAACAGTCTTGACGGAGCCGACACCTGTGGAGCCGTTACCGCCGGGTTCGCAGCGGAATGTGGCTGCCCTGGGACAACCCCCTGTCGTCTTTGCGATGAAACGGCAACCAATCCAAATCCTGAACGCCTCTTGTTCAACTTTCCACCGGATAACGCTCCGTACACCTGTGCGGATGCCGAAGCGGATATTAGAGCCTCGGCTGTGCTCAATCCCATTGAGCAAGGCTGCAGTCCAAGCCTTGTGGACTTCGTCACCGGATTCGATGTCGTTGACTTTTGCTGTTTCAACGGAGACTTCCCCGGTGATCTGAACATTTCAAATTGCGATTCTGCTAGCGTCATTACGGCCTTGCCGTTTACGGTCAGTGGAAATACAGGAGATGCCACTCCAGAAGTGAACGCCCAGGCAGAATCATGTGGCCTCCTGAACTACGGAGAACACCAAGGAGAATGGTATACCTATACCGCTGATGCAAACGGCTGTGTTACCGTTCGGACTTCCGGAAACTTGGACTCCATGTTGTTTGTGTACTCTGGAGAATGTAGCGACTTAACGTGCGTCGCGATGAACGACGACGCCGTTTTCACAGTCTCCGGAAGTGAACTGACCTTTGACGCGGTTGCGGGGACGAGGTACTTCTTTATGGTCACGGGATCTTCCTCCGACGATGTTGACACCTATACCCTAGAGATTTCGGTACGTGCTCGAATACCAACTATGCAAACAATTAAATTCGCGCCAACATTAAAAAGGAGCCGGCTTACCTAAATATGCCTCGTGTCTTACTACATTCTTCCCCTCTGTTTTCGTTTCGACAGCAAATTGCAGGAAACTGTCCGAGCCCGACCGGGGGCGAACTTTGTCCCGTATGTCCAGACGGTAGTGACCCCGATCCTACCGCATTTTACAATGACGACCTTTTGTGTATTGACGCAGCAGCCGAATTTGGAGTTGTAGACGGAGACTCACAAGATTGTGTGCTATTCCAAACTATCGGAGCACCCATTTGTGGTTGCGAAGTTGTTGCAGCAGACACGTGCAACTTGTGTCCGGATGGAGAAGATGTCCCGGCTGTCGCGGCCGACAAGAGTATTCCTGATGCCCTGACGACCTGCTCGCAGCTCAACAATGTCGCAGGTACCAGCACTTGCGGAGACGTCACGGCTGGTGTAGCCAACTTCTGCGAATGTCCAAGCTCCAGTCCTATTTGCACTTTATGTGACGCCAGCTCCACCATGTTCAACCCTGACCTTGTTCTGTTGGAAGATGGAAATTACACGTGTGGAAATGCCAACGAAGATACACAGTACTATTACCTTTGGTACCCTCTTGACGCCGAGGGCTGCAACCCAAGCATTGCGGTATCCTTCATTGATAGTGGAATCAACGTGATTGACTACTGTTGCAACGGCGGTCCTCTGACGGGAACCCTCGGTCCCACGGCTTCTCCGGCGACTGGTCCAACGGCTTCCTCGGACGTCCCGACTACCGATTCCGGTGCCGGTGCCGGCTCCGGCAATACACCGGAGTCCACGTCGACTTCCGTTGCAGTTTCGTTTCGAGGTGGAATCGCCACAGTGTCCTTGCTTTGTTTGTTTGTCTTGCTCAACTAATAGGTTAGACTATTCTTACTGGATGTTTTATATTATTGTGGAAAACGGTGAGCTCCCTAGGGTGAATCAGACTCTCTCTCCTCTTTCGTGACTCCTCTAGAGTTCCTTTTGTTGACCTGGATCAACCACATCCGTTTTTCTTGTTATCAGCTACCATAGAAAGGTAATACAATATGCCACTGGAGTTTCTCCACATTCAAATGCCTTTGATCTGGCTAATCAAGCCCTAAAAATGGACGGAATGCTCACAGTGTCACAAAGCCATCTATTTACAAGCTTACACGTCCTGGTTGCAAAAGTGATCGATGAAGTTAGATACTAACCTTTCTAAAAATAGATTGCGATGTGGCGCTGGAGTTTTATACTCTCATACGAACAGTTTAGATTGTTTGTGATCTGGCTAATTCAGCCTTTTAATTGGACGGAATACGCTCTGTCAGCGTGAGAGCCGTTGGTTTACAGGCGTACTGTTAGCCACTGCGTCCTAGTTGTGCAAGTGATCGATTAAGCAACTACACTCTAGACGAGGACGCAGCCTGGTTGCGCAAATACCTCATGTCAGGACACCTATCATGCGGAGCAATACTCGCTGAATTAGCTTATAAGTATATTCTAAAACAACTTTTTGCGTACTGTTCTCGACGTCTGCGTCTTGTTCGCTTTACACAATACCGTTATCGATTTACTTGTAAAGGAAAGGGAGACCCGTGATGAGGTTATTGAGGCCATCAAATCCGGGCTGCACCAAGTTCTGGCTATCGTGACGGAGGAGTTCAAGAATCGCCAACATGGCCAAGCGGCCGTGTTGGAGTTCGTTGAGCTGACGCTTTTCCATCTCTGCGGGATCCAAATCGGGTTTTCCGGCGTCAAAGTCTCCCAAGTAGCCGTAGTAGTCAACAGATCCTACCAAGAAGAAGATTTGCGCCCAGCCGAGCGCAGGGATTGCCTGGATAGCGGCAACGCCGTTCGGCACCTCGGCGCAGGGAAGACCCGGAGCGATGTCGAAGGGGAAGCGGTAGATTTCCTGAACAACATATCCGATAACGGCGAGCTGAGCGACGCGTCCATGCTTGAGTTCGGCAGTACGGTATTGGTCGAACTTTTCCTGATCAATGTCCTTCGAGAGACCGAGAGGATCGAAAAAGCCAGTAGGCTCAATCACACCAAGCTCATTCTCGTAGGGAGACGCCTGAAGCGCTGTGGTAGCAGACTTCAGCGAACTCGGGGCAAACGCGGAAGTAACGGAGACAAGAGAGGCGGCAAGAAGGAGCTTCATGTTGTTATTTACGTCGGACTACTCACTGGCACTACAAGAATTGTAAGATGCGGGAGGGCACTTGGCCAGAACCTGGGCTGGTAGGGTGACGACGCCTCACCCGCGATGGCGATACCGTGTGTGGTGGGGCGAACGACCGATAACGATTGTTAAAAAGCAGCTGGTCTTTAAAAAACTGATGAATACGAAACGTTTTATTTACTCTTCTTTAGCTCGTATTTGAAGATAAAACAAATGGATTTGTTTTTGTTTCGAAACAAAACAGATCAAGAACGGCTGGGTATCTTTGTATGTTCAAGGTCCGCGGCAAGATATTGCTTCAACGAATAGACTCAACCGCCTACAAGCGAAAGCTAAGATTGGGCTGCGTTAAAGGAAAGACTCATTAAGGTCTCGAAAAGTTCGCAGTCTGCTTGCGACCGAGACAATGTTGTCTTGGGATGCCTGGACTACCGTCCTGTGACCCTCTCCAACTTGGCAATGTTTTCGTGCACCACACACAAACTCCGAAAAACGAATCTCCATTCGTTCCCGCTTCTGATTGTCGTAGGACACACCCGCTCAAGGGTACTATCAAACGGATGGTACACTTTCTTATGAGTAAGCTGGCGTAAACCATGCGTAAAATCGAGCGGTTGGAAAACGGATTTTCTACGTACGATTCCGTAGACTTCTGAAGCAGGTCGCCTAACTTAAGTGGAAATTGAGGTTGACAAAATCTAAGTAAGTCAGAAAGCGTTTGCAAAGATAGTTCCCGTTGCTGAAAGACCTAAATTCAAACCGAGAATCTGAATTGAATCCTAAGGTACGAATAACGCTCCGACCAATGCGAACGAGAACGCAGACTCCGAATTGCCACGAACGGCAGCTTCCGCGCCTGTGACCGAATCGGCATCTGGTTGTCGTGTACGTGTACATGGACATATGTACACATACGGAACGCTGGATGAGCTGTCGTGCCAATTCGACTCGATTCCTTCTTACAAGATGGGTCAACTACGGGGCACTTACCGAAAATACAGAATCACGACAAAAACACACACACACACACACATACCAATACTTTCGTTACCCATTCCAAAGGCTCGAAGTGTAAATCATGCCGATAAATCAGACGGTTACCACAACCGAGTTCGCTCGTGTGGGAACCGACGAGCCACACAAGAGCCGTCGCAAGGAGATCCTCACCAAGTACCCAGAAATCAAGGAGCTCTACGGCCCTGACATTCGCTTGCTTCCTTCCATTCTCGCCATTGCGGCAGCACAGTTGTGTTTGTGCGTGTATTCCACGCAGCTAGTTTGGTATAAATGGATCGTGTTGGCCTATAGTGCGGGCGGAACCCTCACTCATTGGCTAAGTCTAGGGAACCACGAGTTGGCGCACAACTTGTGCTTCAAAACCACCCGTTATAACGAAGTTCTTGGGATGATTGCTAACTGTGCTCAAGGATTGCCTTCCTTTGTGACGTTTCGCAAGTATCATCTCGATCATCACTATTTTCAAGGCATCGACGAGAAGGACGTCGATGTCCCTACAGAATGGGAAGGCAAGATTTTCAACACGACCTTTCGCAAGATTATCTGGGTCTTTTTGCAACCACTTTTTTACGCGATTCGACCCCTTGTGGTTCGACCCAAGCCTCCCACTATTCACGAAGCCATCAACGCTGCCACCACCATTGGGTTTGATCTATTCCTCTGGTACCAGTACGGCCTGAAAGCCCTATTATTCAATCTTTGTTCCACCTTGTTAGGCATGGGTCTCCACCCTGTAGCCGGTCACTTTATTGCCGAACACTACACGCTTGCCACTGGCCAGGAAACCTACTCTTACTACGGACCTCTCAATCTCGTCACCTTCAACGTTGGCTACCATAATGAGCATCACGATTTCCCACGCGTCTCAGGTTTCCGGCTTCCCCAAGTCAAAGCCATTGCGCCGGAGTTTTACGACAATTTGCACAGCTACGAGTCGTGGACGGGTGTCATTTACGACTACATTGTGCGACCCGATATTGGGCCCTTTTCTCGAGTCAAGCGTCCCGATCCTACCGCAAATCGATAGAACCCTGCACACAATTCCGTGCAGACTTTTTTCCTTGTAAGTAGTCGAATAATGTAGGCTCATGGTATTGTTTTACAACAGTCTACGTTTTCGTGAATGCCTTTCAGAAATGTTAGGTGGCTGTCGGTCGACAACACTTCCCATGAGACATTTCCTGTACAGATACTAACTAGATTGATATAACACTCGGAAAAAAGTTAACTTATTTCAAATTACCCACTAGTCTCGTCAACAACACAACTCTAAACCAACAGATCTGCCGTTTACAGTTAACACGAGTTTGATTATAGGGGACGCAGACAACGAACACATGGAAATAACTGGTGCCAATCCATTTCCCGTCCTTCAAGCACCGGCGGCCTAAACATCCTCACGCTTGTCCATTAATTTTCTCCTTTCTTACCGAAGAAAGTTCGTCTCTGCCACGTTGCTTGCGGAAGCCAAATAACTCACGTGCGCTGTAACCAACTGGGATTGACTCAAACACCGTTCGCCAAGGCCGTTCACACTCGAAATGTATCTTTATTGGCACCCCTCCGAATGCGGTGCTTTGAAGTCCCTAAGATGTACCCACGCATTGGCACCGTACTTTACACCTTTGATGACTGGCAAAGCTTCGTGATCAGTCCGGGCATCCTTTCGCAGGGGATTGTTATCCTTGACACTGGGCCAAATCACGACGCGCCCCGCCTTTGGAGTAATCGTCTAACGTTGCAGCAGTAAAGGTACCACAAAATCTGGTGAGCAAGGTGGAGCAGAAACCCTCAAATTGCAAACGTAGACCAAGCACGTTCTCGACACGTACCAAGTTGAGTAGCGCAAAATGTGTTCCTCCGCCCTCTTCCACATCATTCAAATACAAGAATACGGTCAAAATGCGAGGACCTTGTCGTCGGCCTACATGAAACGGAATGAAGTCGTGATGATTCCCGTAAAACTGTGTTTCTTCGTACCGCAACAATTGTAAATGTTCGTAGTTGACTGCAGGAATGTTCAACAAGCTTTCCATCCGTTGGTGAATGGTTTGGACGACTGGGTGCTCGTCACAGGCGCCAACGCACCAGGCGTTGGTCGACGTCCGCTCGTTACTCGTGACGGCGGCGTACGTGCCGTCAAATTTTTGTTCCCCCACATCTTTTGATTGTTCGTAGCCTTGGTCACCGCCGAGCTGAATCATAACGGCACATTCTTCGGGCGTCAAGAAGTCTTCCAACGAAACGACCCACGGACCATCGTCGTGAACTTCTGTCGTCGTATTTGTTAGCGTGTCTCGGCTCTCCCAATGCTCCATGGGAGCAGAATGCACAGTCGGTTGGTGTTTGGTAGCAATATCGGGATCGGTAACGATGCGTTTGAACATTCCGTTGAGGTCACCGCCCCTGGTGTTGGCTGATGTCGCCCACGCATTCTTCGCTTCCAATAATTCATCATCCGCTGGCATGGGACAGCGCAAATCAAAACTCAGTTCGTCGCAAGTGTTGCAGGCTGGAGCGCACTGTAGTTTCATGTAGGTCGGATTGGCGTCACACTCACCGAGTGATGCCCAAAAGGTACACAATTCGTGTCGGTTCATACAATTTACCCACACATCCTGTAAGGTTTCGTTGCCGTACACCATACGATCCATGTATTGGTGCGTTTGTTGGAGACGAGCCAGTGTGGTTTCCCGCTGTGGCTCGGGTCCTTGTACGGTTTGCGCCAGTGCATCGTAGACGTTTTGTATACTAATGGTTGCTTTTTCGAGAACACTTCCCTCCAGAGATGTCGGGCTGGTGGTAGAAGCAGCAGCAGCTCCAGCAGTAGAAATTGCGGACCAATAGTAGTACGCTGGATCGCAAAGCTGGCACGTATGGGCGCACGTTGTTTTCATGGAAGGATAGTTCAAGACACAGTCATCGTGACCAGCGCGTCGGTCACAGTCTGGATGAAGATCCTCACACGTGGACGACATTCCCGATGCCACTGATTCTTCCGTACACACTTGGTCGGATCCGGTGGCATCCACGACGCACGTTTGTTGTTGTTGTGGAGGCACGTCCGTAGCGGACGCCAGGAGGACGTACGTCCAGAGAGTCCACCAGGCGTACCGCAGTCCGGAGCCGATCTGGTGGTTGGTGCCGCGGATGGGTCGGAGACGTGTTGGTCTCCCCGTCGTCGTTATTGTTGATGTAGTGATCTTCATGTTTGGAACGCAACGATGGACAACGATGGACAGTAAAATGGAAGGATAGATTACTTATTGTCGAGTTGTGCTGTGCGGAGGCGAGTGCGTGAAAGACAACGACAACGTCGATGCCGTACTGTTCCGTGCCCATTCACCGAGACAAAAAGTTGCCTATGAATTGACAGACTTTTGTTTCATATCGTTCGCAGTCCATGTTGATATTAGAAATATGACTTTCAAATTCAAATATCGGAATTTGGGGAAACCACCTTTGTCCTTCGATTGACAGTGACGTCAGCCACCAGCCGTGGGGGAGCATACACTATCCCTCTTGAGCGTCTTGGCAAGCAATTCAATCGGGAGACATAATATAATTTATGCACGAATTTCAGGTGATGCCGAGCGATCAAGAGTATTCTTTGGAATAGGTATATTCCGACTGTCCGAGAAACTGACACGCCGAGCCAATTGTGACGGCGGTACCTTATACATATTCTATTGGAATACTTGCCTTACTACGTCGTGGTGGTAGATACGCCCATAGTGCGTTTTTCGGTGTGACCAGGAAATCTACGACGACTCGGTCGTTCGTTCGTTCGTTTCCAGTACAGTTAGGTCGATACTCACGTTGGCTCCGGACCGATCGACCATGAACACTGGGCACAACGGCATTTGATCGTTCCACTACTACACCACTACACTACACACCCGCAGTCACTACTGAATCTCCCGTGACGGCGATCCACTTCAAGAATGACAAACACAATTCCCCGGAGACGCACCCGAAGACTACTAGTAGCAGTAGACCTGGGTATGCTGCTGGTCTCGATTGTTCTCGCTAGTCTTTCCAACGCTACAGCGTTCTCCGTAACACCAACACGTCTACGGTTTCATTTACGTACTTCTTTTGCTACTGCTCACAAGTCCGCAAATAGGAGACTGCACGGAAAGGCTGCGATCCGAAACGCATGGACAGTCCGAACAGCACGGACCGCCGGATACTCGAGAAGAATACGGCCCTCGAGTTCGGAACTACAAGCCCTTCCCCCGCCCGATCTATTCCACTACGATGCTTTGGTGTCCTCCTTTCATTCCGCTTCTCATATTCTTTCTGCGGGTGTCAGCGACGTTATCGAGAACGTCAATGTCCCCTTTAAAGATCTGGGGAAAGAGCTGGCTGCGGCACTGGACATTGGCCAAGGAATGAACAAAAATCTCGGCATGTTGCCGGAAGGTGAAACATCCCTCGTGCTTGAGTCCATGGGATACGATTTGCTCGTCTTTCTCGCAGCCTCCGTCGTCGTCACCCCCCTCGCCAAATCTTTGAACGTCACACCTATTTTGGGATACCTGTTGGCGGGGGCAATCCTGGGACCCAACGGACTAGACCTCTTTGCCAATTCCAAAGCCGACATTGAACTCGGGGACGTCGGCATTTTGTTTTTACTTTTCAGCGAAGGCCTCGAAGTCACGCAACCGCGCCTGAAAAAACTCACCAATTACCTCCCACTCGGAATTGCGCAAATCTCACTCGTCACGGCCGTCATTACCGGCGTCTTCATGTCCGATTTACCCGAATGGACGGCGACCGTCTTTGCAATCGATCCCACGCTACTCGGGATTCCCCCGACCGAAGCCGTCGTACTGGCACTCATTGGTTGCTTGTCCACATCGGCTTTCATTTTCCCCGTCCTGAAGGAACGCTCCTGGGAAGACGAAGAATCCGGCGAAGCCGCCACGTCAATTTTGCTGCTGCAAGACCTTTTGGTCGCACCACTCTTGGTCCTTTTGCCATACTTGGCCGGCGATACCGCCACCGATTACCTCGCCATTGGATTTCTCACGGCCAAGGCAACGCTGGGCTTTGGTGCCGTACTTTACGTGGGTAGTTTAGTCCTACAGAATGTCTTTCGTGTGGTCTCCACCGCACAATCCAGTGAAACCTTTGTCGCGCTCTGTTTACTGGTTAGTGCCGGTATGGGTGCCATTGCCAAATACTTTGGTCTGACCGACACCGCCGGGGCTTTTGCCGCCGGTGTTTTGCTCGCCAACACCAATTACCGCGCCCAAATTCAGGCGGACATTCTGCCCTTCAAGGGTATCTTATTGGGAATTTTCTTCATGGGCGCGGGTTCCAATTTTGACGTCGAATTGGTCGTTCGCGAGTGGCCCACTATTGCGATTGGTTGTGTCACTCTGTTGGCGCTCAAGGCGTTTACCTTGGGTGCCGCCACACGAGTTCCGCACTGGATGGAACCCAACCGGCTACCCACCGCGGATGCCATCCGGGTGAGTCTCTTGCTGGCCGGCGGTGGCGAATTCGCCTTTGTCGTGCTGGCTCTGGCAGAATCACTCGATATCATCCCGGCCAGTTTATCCGCCATTGTTACGGCAATTGTGTTAATTACTATGGGATTGACTCCTTTGCTCGGAGATCTGGCGGTAATATTGTCCGAGCCGCTGCTACCGTACAAGGAAGAAGAGAAGTTAATGGCCCTTAACGGGAGTAACGGTGCGGTTGTCCCGGAACGCGAAATTCCACACGTGGCGAAGGAGGCGGTGGTGATTTGTGGCTATGGCGAAGTCGGACAGAATACCGTCCGCGTGCTGGGCAAACAAAAGGAAAAGGCCGGCATGATCAAATCCAGCTACCTGAAAGATGAAGTTCCCAGCGTCGTGGCCTTTGACGTCGATCCTTCCCTATCGGATACTGCGCTACGACCGTCCCGCAATACCGCCGTCTTATTCGGTAACGCCGCCAACCCCGAAGTAATCCGTTCCAGCGGCATTTCTCAGCCTTCCGCCATCTACGTCACGTACGAAGACTTTGGTCGTGTCCAATCCGCCACAGCGCGTTTGCGGGCCGCCTTTGCCACCGTCCCCATTTTTGCCCGCGCCGCTACCCGGGCCGAAGTAAGTGCCTTGGAAGAGGCCGGGGCAACACAAGTCGTGGTAGAGTCCGATGAATTGCCCCGATCCGCCTTTGCTCTGCTGGAAGGTGTATGGCAGGGCAACTTGCCCGGCAAGATTTTCAATTCTCCGGAACATTTTCGGGCAGAAGCCGCAGAAGCGGCTGGTATCTCCACCGGTGAAGTCGAGGACCTGCTGGAAATGTACCAAGCCATGGATCAGGATAAGACCGGAACTGTCTGTCCAACCGAGATTGAAGCATTGTTGGAACGTTCCGGAACTTGGATTGCCTCGGACGACGAAATTCGACAGCTGGATTCTTGGATTGAAAGTACCTTGGCCGGAAAGGATCCAGTGGATGCTCTGGAATGGTGTCGACTGTACGGACGCGCCCCCGATTTTGTAAAACGAGCATTCGGTGGTGATCTAGCCCGCAAGCGGAAACAAAGAGAAGAAGCATAGCTACGGCGGCCAGCCGAAACCGCAACCCTCTCCCAACTTGACATTCACGCAACCGTAAGTAGGTCTCATATTTCCTATATCTAGAAGAATTTCTCTTTATTATCAGAGTCAGAAAAGACGTCGATTATTCATTGGTATAGGACGATAACTTTTCTGCTTTCACTGGATTCGTGGAGCTTTCAACATCCCTAACATTTTAACTGTACATCTTAAAAATAGGTGACTGGATGAAAAATTTCCCCACAAAGCTCCGTCAAAACCTCTAGAGGCATTTATGGATACAGGAGAGGATGGATTCACTGTTAGCAAGTCGCAGTGTGACAGATTTGAGTAAGACGAGCTTGAGACATATAAATGTGAACCACGAGAACTGTCATGAAACAATACAGACTTTCATCTGACTGTGAAAACTTCATATCAAGCTTTCTTTCGGTCGGACAAACCGAATGTAAGTACATCTAGCCACACATCTTTGACCATAATCGATCACTGTACGAAATCATGTCTGTGTCCTGACGGCAATGAATCTTGGGTCTCCGCGAAAAATCTTTTCGAAGCACATTTTGGCAACGCAGATTGTCGATGAAAGAAAGGAGGCTTATGAGTCGACTCCTTCTTCATTTTGAGACCTGCTGGTGAACATTCTGCTCGATCTGCTACCGGAGACTGATCGAAAATAAGAGACGCAGAAAGTGCAACAATTACACGCCATGTCCGCCGCACGAAACTCTTCGCACCATCACAGCGAGCGTTTACGAACAACACCCCAGAACAACCATCGCCGCGAGCTTTCGCCTTCTGTTGACAGCGATGATGACGTACCAGACATTAAAAAATACGGGTCGTCGTCATGTGATGGTGTTCCTCGTTGGATTGAAAGCCAGCCGGAGCGGCAGCTGACACCTCCGTTGTATCTTTCGGAAGAGCAACACTTTTTCTTGCAGCAGCAGCACCAACATCAGCTGCAATCTTACAAATACGCTTACCGAGTAGACCATCAACATCACATTGACGACGAGTTTTCTCTACCGATGAACGAAGACTATGAAGCACCTAGACACTCGCTTCTATCTTCGCAACCGGCGAATTATGGAGCAATGTATTCCCAGCAATCGTATCAGGGATCACCACCCTCAACTTCATATCCAGAACTGACAAACTTTCAACAGCAACCTTTCCCTACTAAGTCGCAGATAAGCGGATTTTCGTCGTATATTCGCGATCCACAAAAAGCCAACGGCTACCACGAACGCCCCACGGGCGACCCATCCATGGTGATGCAACTTCTCGGCGCCGGACGCACTCCCAACACCACGTCACAAAAAGGGTCGGCTGCGCGAGAAATACACCCGCCCTCCTCAAACTCAACGTCTCTTTTTTCAAAAGTACGCTCTTTACCTCTAGTAATAGATCATCGAAAGGCTTACGACCAGCCTGTCCATTTGGGCGACGAAGTGACGAGTGAATCAGGTTTGTTGAAAGGAAGACGATCAACAAGTTTTACAACAGCTAGAGCCGAAGCTTCTGGCAGGTTTCAGCTGTTAAAGGCTACACGAAGGAGATCCAAAGCCCCGAGTAAATCTGAAAGCTTAAAGTCTGGCCACCGCCGCTTTCATTCAGATGGTTCCAGTCTTGCATCCTGTAGCACAGCCAACTCGAAGGGAGCAAAACAACATCATCCTCTTTTACGGCCGAGTGCGTCTAACTTTGCTCGAGAAGGTTCCATCAGCCACCACCATCGCCGCCTCAGCTCAACCGACGCCGCTAGTTCGCTGCGAGGGCTTCCACCCGTAGCGCCATCGTCCAAAGCGACCATTTCTCCACACCATCATCGACGGTCGTCGTCACGCACCTCTATTGGAGACGCTATCCGTCGACGAGCTGATTCCTTTTCGTCAGCACTTTCTTTGACATCAAGTGCCACAGTGGCATCCTACGTTACAGATGTAACCAGAAGCTCCCTGTTCAAGTGTGCTTCGGAGAATGGCATGGCAGAGTTTCATCTGCCCAAGGACAACATACACATCATCACGGACCAGGCTTTAGAACAAGGTTTCATTTACAAAGAACAAAATCCGGATGAAAATGATTGTTTTGTTGAATACTACCTTTTTGCGACTGGCGTCAATAATTCCTGGCAGGATTTTCTGGACGACGACGATGAGCTCGTCAATACGGGATGCACCTGCAACTGCAATAATTGCGCGAACTACAAGCACCACCGTGAGTTATTGCCACCCAACCGATTTGCAATTGTTGTTGAAGATGATCTGTATAAAAGAGTTTTGAAGGAAGTGGCCGACAGTCAGCGTATGCCGTTTGGTCTGTACTTTTGTGGACATCATGAAGATGTCGATAAGCCCAACATTATGATTGCTGTCGTTCTAATTGTCATTTTTTTCGGTGGTATGGCCGCAGTGGCCTGTTCCTACAACGATCCCTCAAACTAGAGATACCGTCAGCTGTATTTTTGCAATCAATCAATGCTCACATTTAAAACTTAATTTAACCCGAATTTGTTTCCATTACTGGACGGCGGATTGATCACCTCTTACCAACGTCATCATGTCTGACGAGCATGTATTTTGTAATAAGTTCAGTAACTTGGCGGTAACAAAATCTAAAGCCGATACCGTTGAAATAGCGCATGCGGTGAGACGTTTTGAATCTGATACGTTGGGTCGATATCGTCCACCTTGACAGCGGCACCTCGTTCCAAAAAAGACCGACGAAGACTTTGCCGAAGTTGCGGAAGACGTTCCACATCGACTTCATATGATTCTTTCCATTGCTCAAAAACTTGAGCGCTGACAATCTCAGAGTACAAATAACGATAGTTGGCTAATGGACGCCCATTGGCATTGTCTTGGAATATGTCCCTGAGCGCGGTGATGTCTTTGCGACCGGGCAGATCGTGTGGTACAAATTCCTGTGCAAGCCGGTGCTGAAGGTCCAACATCGATTCTTCACCTTTCAAATCAAACTTGGAAAATAGAGTCAATTCCAGCTGTCCGTAGAAGGTAAGTTGAGCTAATTCCATCACCTTCTGGCGAGAGCGGTGACGATAGGCCGCTTCAATGGACTCCTCAACATTGGATTCCAAATCACGACCTAGCTCCGACGCGTGTACCAAAGCAAGCAATGTGGATGGTTCCATCAGCCAATGTTCCATGAATTTTGGCACAATCTCGAGCCAGTCGAGATTTTGCTCCGGACCTAGATATGTTCCTAATGAACTATGCCCAAGCATATATTGGTACACATGTCCCAGTTCGTGCCATAGAGCTTCCACGTCCATCCAAGTAAGAGTGGCTGGATCTGTGTCCCATATTGGTGGTGCAATGGAGAGGACCACCGCCACAACCGGAGTACGTTCTGCGTCGTTCTCTAAAATACGTCCTCGTGTTATCAGTGGGGAGGAAACTGCTCGCTTCAGTTTGCCATCTCGAGCAAAGGGATCCAAGTAGAAAGATCCGAGGTGGGAGCCAGTTATGTCGTCTTGAACATGAAATAAGCGCACATCTTCATGCCAACCACAGACTAAACTTTCTTCCGGGCTGGCTGGGATGAGCGAGACCCCAAAGACATCTTGCGACATGCGGCTCGCTACGAACAAGGCGCCCTCCAGCGTCACGTGACGCTCAATGCGCAATCGAGAAAGGTCGTCCATTTGTTGCGGACTTAGCCCGCTTACAAGAGGCGTGTTTCCTGTCGGGGTCAAGAGATCGTCCAAGGCTTGCCCTGATGAATTATTCGCCTGTCCACTAGCACTCTTCAAAAAGGGTTGCAACCGTTCTCGGATCGTTTCGTGCAAGCCCTCCAATTCTTCCACCGTGACGATCCGATGCTCCAATATTTGCTCGGCCCAGTTTTTGTACCCCAACAAATTTGCTTTCGCGTTGGACAAACCGACATAATTATACATATCCGCAATCAAAAGCTGTGTAGCGAGCGGTGGAGCCTTCTGAATGGCGGCGGTAACACCATGAAGAGCTTCTGTGTATTCCCGATATTTTATAAATTTCTCCTCGTCCTCAAACAAGCTTTGCCCCGTTTCGACTTCGTACTTTCGAACCCACATTTGCGCAGCAAACCGGGCGTCCGACATGGCGAAATCCAACTCGCCATGTTGTTCGTCTTGTACAAGCAATAGCGAACGTAGAGTCTGGTAGACCGTTTCTGACGTTTCCAAAGAACTTTCGTCAATGGTATTGGCCACAGTCTGTGCCGCGCGGTGCCACTCGCCCTTGTTTCGTTCATCCGCCATATGACACAGCCAATTGGCAATTTGACGTCCACTCTGCAAGACCGCCCGATTTTCGTTAAGCGTTGTCAGTGTAGACGTTAGAGACCGAGCCGCAGTGTTCTTTCGGACTTCGCCAATCGAATCGTTGTTGCTTGACAGAAATTGAGTCTGCAAGCTTTGTACGGCTGGACCGACATGATGTGGTCGCACATGTTGCAGACGTGGGACGTTAGCCGGTACAGTGATCGGCGTATCAACCTCTGAGATTTTCCTGTTGCTCGGAGGTTTCGGACCATAAATTTCCTCCAGAGTGTTCGCCAGAGGATTGGAAGGCCTGAAAGATTTGCTTCGCCAGACGTCTCGAAGATAAGTCGTAATCGATCTGCACTGACTGTGTTTGAAAGACGACGGCAAAGTATTGCTCGGTAGGACCAGCCGATTCCATCTTCCAATGTGGTGTATCGGCGGCATGTTCAAAGGTTGTACTTCGATCTTCTTTTTCAGGCGAGTGAGGCAGACAGGGTGCCAAGGATGTTGATATTCTAATTCGAGAGACTTACACGTATTCCATGTAAATCCAAGTAAATTCTAGATCAAATGTTTCCACATTCGTTAGAGGCGAAGAAACGAAAGCGAGGTAACGTTTGCAGACGATGAGGTCTTGCACAATCGAATAGCCTTGCCCTCATCCAGAGAACGTGAGTCACTGCATCACATCCTCTACATCGATCCGAATACGGTAAATATCTCGTTGTGGAAATTGAGAACCCAGCAACCGGTACTCACTGTCAAGCTACCATGATATCGGATTGGTTAAAAAAATCATTTTGAAATTTACAGTTAATGTAAGCGTTTCCTTTGCAAAAGATCCTGATCGATTGATTTCGTTATATGGCTACTATTGATCGACTACATATAGATCACACACGAGTACTATTCGTTTACTGTTTGTATTTTGACTCCAGCTGCTTTGGCGCTGCCAGATGAAAGAATTAGTGGTTGGTCGGCAGGACATTTGCTCTTCACAAATAGGTATTTTTATGCTTACTGAGGTACCACACCACTAATGCAAGTCTGCGATATGCTGGTTCTTTCAACCAAGGTGTTGGGCCCTGAGCTATTCGTACCCAAGGTGAAGGACATAACGTCGTTGTTGTCTCCCTCTACTCGCTGGAAAACGGCATCCACCACAAACTGGTAGGCAACTCGACTGAACGATTCTGTGTAGGACGACGCAAACGAGTCGGCAAACGATGTTGCGTTGAGCCCATTCACTGCAAAGTCTTCGTCGCACAGATCGCCACTGCAAGCTCCCACGCAATCCATTTGCAGTCCCATACCGGCTAGAAGGTCGCATTCATCGACGCAGGTAGACATGATAAAATCTTGACAAATTTCGGTGTAACTGTCGGCCACTGCATCCAGGTATGCAGCTACCACAGCCTCGGCTACGGAAGAGGCCTCGGCAAAGGCAAAGCTGGCAACGCCACCGGCAACCGAAGCCGAAAACTCCTGAATGTCCTCGCCTTTTACGTGCACATGCGTCGCAATAACGCCGACGGTTCCAGCCTCGGACGCAGCAGACGAATTAGTAAAGATGGTGGCCGTGGAGTTACCAAAGATGGTAGAGTTTGATGTTCCAGCAGCGCATAGAAATTCAGACATCATGCCGCCACTTCCTTCTTCTGCTAGTTTCTCGCAAAGAGCACTTGTATCTGTATACGCAAATCCGTCAACCTCAGCCATAATTTCTCCTTCAATTTGATTGTTTGAGCTCGTAAGGGCGACACTGGCGGACTGAATGTTGACGGCAAGGTCAATCTCCTGCACCGATCCTGCTCCATTCACGTCTTGCCCAACGCGTGTTACGTCGAAGCTCCCTTCAGCCACGAGAATCGAGCCAGTCGTCTGTGCCGTCAGCCGTCCCACTTCACATAGGGCGAATGTGTTGACAAAGTCACTCGAATTTAAGCCAGTTTGGCCACTCATTGCGCTTCGTGATGCCATCGTCGCCAAAGCAATGCCCGTACACCATTTATCAAAGTCGAAGCAAAAGTCGCCACCGTCGGTTGCCATGACGATATTGAAGTTTTGGTCATTGTAGTCCATTCGTTCCTCCATCGGGGGGAGCTCAACCATCTTGGGGACGGGCTTTTCGGCTTTGCGAAACAACCTCCTACCTTGCGTACCGTGAGCTTGTTGGTCAGCGACCTTTGTCCCTTTCAATCCTCCGTGCGCAGCCTGAACAGCAGACGCATGGCTCGAGGCCAGCAAGAAGATGAGCGCACTTCGAAATGCCATGTTTTTGGTAGCTGTTGATGCTGAAGGGTGTAAGTACTTGTTTTATGTGGTCTCACAAAATGGCGATGCACGATTCGTGTATTTGAGGTGGCTCTCGAAAATGGGACCGCCAATTGAGGTGGATTTTTGACAGGAGCGAAAATAGTGCGCCAAAATCATCCCCCGGCGTAGTTTTGGCGACGTCGAAGTTCTAGTGGATCGCAGAACTGCAATAAATACAGAGCCGAGCCTGCTCTCCGGATTATGATATATAGTGCGAAAAATTGTCGTTTTCTTGTAGGCTTAATGAAATAACCCCCAATAACGTCTATTTGAATTAACAAGTGAAAGGGTCAAAGTTAAGTACAGTGTTCGTTAAACTCTCGGCGAAAGTGGAAGGATAAATGGATGTCGAGATGACTGATCAGGAGAGTACTAGGAAGTCGATGAAAAATATCGATACACCGCAACCCTATTTCACAACCGACGGAGTTTACTGTTACCCATTCTTGTGGACGTATAATCTGTATCGCGTGAAACAGACGTCGGACACCCTCCCATGAAGCTCTTCGTTCAGTTTGACAGACATCCTGCCTTTTTCCTTTTTTTGATTGGGCTCTGGTGCCTTACAGAGCATTTCTTCAAATCTAGGTACAGTGACTTTTTTTTGTGAGGAGGGATGGAACCATTACATCTGTCATACACTATCAACCTTGATTTTCTGATCGACAAATGAAGGGATTTCATTTCTGGTCTGCTTTCCTGTCCGTTTACGCTTATGAGCCACGATGCAGTATCCCAAACCACACGTTGGGCTGCCACCCAGCTGAGATTCGTTGTTCACTGTGCGCCAGTTTAAATATATCTACCGATAGTCTACAAACTTAGTCTCCATAGGCACTTTCGTGTAACATTTCCTTTCCCCGAGGTTTGGTCGCTACTAGTAGGTGTTACAGCTAGTGCTGGTCTAACATGTAGCAAAATGATTGTGGAGACACACCACGCGAGCGTAATTCTCGTCTCTCTACAAAAGACGAAAGTTCGCTTTTGCTTTACCAATATTCCTGACCTTAATCCGTTTCCATGCCATCGGTCGCAGCGGTGGATGGTGTCGATTGGGCTGCCGCAGCGGCCACCTTGTTTACTTGATCCAGCATATCTCGTGCTTCGTGTTGGGCCGTATTAGTGTTGTGAAAGTTTTCTTGCTGTCCGACATTACCGTTGCCATTTTCTACCTCACTGCTGTCCCATGGAATGGCGAATTTGGTGACCCTCGGTTTGTCGGCTAGAATGTGTCGCGTGACGTGCTCCAAGGCGAAGGGCCAGGAGACGGGGCCGTCCGCGTCCGGATCGTATCCCGGTTTGGTGTATTCGTTGTTCACGTAGTAGCCTACCCGTACGAACTCCCGGTCCTTGTACCGGCAGGTGACGAGAACGACCGTGACGCCGAGCAGTTCGTCTTTGGGCAGGGTTTGACTATCGGGTGCGTCGGCCTGCAGGACGAATTTATTCCGACCGACCGGTACCGGACCCACCAGTATCTCGTCCAGGACCTGATCCTGATGCGAATCGTGTGCGCTCCCCACGTAGAGCACTTTCCATTCCAAATCTGGTGCGGCGAAGAGAAAGACAAACAAGAAATATTCCGAGGTCGTGAGATTGATGGTGTTTTGTTGGCATCCGAGAGGTGCCGAACCGTGCGTTCCGCTCCATCTGCATTTTGTGAAACGTACCATCTTCCAGTTCTTGTAAGCACTCGAAGGTAATTTCGAATTGGAATGGATTCAAGAAACACGTCGGATTGTCCAAAACGACCTGCGTGTTGGAGAAGAAAGAACGTGAGAGCAGAGTACAGAACCAAATGAGGACATCCGTTTCGAAGACGGTCGTTTCGTCCGTGCCGTAAACCGTTCTGACGGCCTTACCATATTGACAACATTGACGAGCGCCATGATATAGGCAGAAAAATGTATACTGTTCAATAATAAATACGCCGCTACTGATGACACTCGTCTCGTGTGCGTCCGAGTGCAACAACAAAAAAACCGGAAATCACAATGTCGGGTTGTTCCTCTGTACTCGAAGAACTCTGTGTATGCGTGTGCGTGTCAGTGTTACGGCTTACCAAGACGTGCGGCGGAAGGAAGAGACCGCACTGCGCGTACAGATTGAAAACGGTAAGCGTGAAGTATATTGGCCCAATTGCGGAAAAATGCCGTCCGTGTCGGTGCGCACTCGCGGAAACGGCACTCGTCCTCGGCGCCATGGTGACCCGATCCGAAACACGCCAAACCGGAACTGGCGCGCGGCAGCCTGCCCCGCTCGCCATTTCGCGCACTCAACTTACACCTACCCCCCTTCTCGGTTCATTGAGTCTGCACGGGTCAAGTCGGGTGAGTCCCCAGGAAGCGATAGATACCAAAAAGCATGGGAAGATCTCTCTTCTACTACCTTGTTTTCATAAAAAAAAATACTCTTTTGAGATAGCTATTTTACACTAACCTTCCGCCCTCTTTCCTATTGTAACTAACTACCTACCTCACACCTACTTGTCAATCTCTCTAGAGGTCGGTTAGACAGACGCACATGATGGTTTATGTTAGGCCTAACCAAAGTCTCTAAAGCTTGCTGAGGTTAAGGGTACGGACCGACTGGACTTTTGGGGCATTCTCCGTCACTTTCTACGTTCCGGTTTCCAGCGTTGCCTACCTAATCAGACTGGTCCAAGTCTACTACCGGCGGGGGTTCTTGCCAAGTCATGGCCTCTTTGACGTATTTGTACGTCAATCCGGCACTCGGAAGAATTACCAAGGCTGCCCCCGCCGGCCACGGTAGGTCATTCCAGTAACCAACCCCACGGGCCATGAGCGTAGCGGCCACGGGAATAAACAAAAGCGCCGTAAGTTCCGCCACGTACAGGCTCTGCATCCGGGACACCAAAGCCTCCGACATGGGGTAGTACTGTCCCGTGGCGGGGTTTTTGCTTTGCTCGCGCAGAATGTGTTGGATAGTCGGAAAGCAGGACGATGCCGTCCATACCCCAACCAGAGCCAGTTTGACCCAGAACCACGGTTCGTGGCTGTAAAACTCCCACCCCTTGCCGTACGCACCGACACGGACGCCACCGGACGCAATCACCACCAACGCACTCAACCAGTAGACAAGGTTAGTCGTGCGCAGGGTCGATTCGTCACTCGTCGACATGGTGGTCGACACCAAGGCGCGTTCCTGTACGATACAGGCGGTGCAGAGGAGGAGACCGACGTAGTGCGTGTACGCCACCAGGGCGCTGGGGACGGGACCCACTGCGGCCGTCGCGGCGTCGGCGGGGAGACTGGATCCAACAGTCACCGCCAAGAAGGGTAGGCTCAGGGACGCTAGGCGACCTGTGGTATTGTGAGCGAACGACGAAAAGGGGTGGAAGCTCGGCGTTAGCGGTGTAGACTCGGTCGCGGAGTCGGCCGTATCCACGTCGAAAGCCTCGGGTGTCAGACGCCACGATATAAGCACTGGGCGCGCTGGACAGGAACTGGTATGTACCGGTACCGACAGCCGTCGAGACGGCGGTGCCCAGGCCTTGATTCTCGGGACGACACCGGCCATCGACCAAACGCATAAGGCGATCCCGAAAGACGCAACTCGACGCCACATCTTTTCCGGGTGCGGTGCGAAAGGACGAAAAGCGAACGAGTTTCGTGGGTCCTTCTTGTAGACGCAAGGGGAAACGGTATGGTTTGACTCTAACCGTTCAGAACCAAAGTATGGTGCGATAGATACCTATGGGATTGACTGGTAATGCGAAAGATACGCCACCGATGGGCAAGATGCGCACCGCCTTCACAATCAATCCACCCATTCCCTTCAATGACGTCATTGAAGAAGAAGTAGGTTTTACTGTTGATCGACCTCCGCCCTCTAGTAGATTGACAGTGGTAGGAATCACCGTTCACGTTCAGCCTCATCGTGCTGACGGTGACAGTCGGCGGGAAGACCGGGAAACGAACCTGGCGGCAGGGAACCTAGCAGTGAATGAGAATGCGCAAGTCTATAGGGCTTTCTCATAAAAGCGACCAAAACAAGATTTTTGAGTAAGCGAAGATCAGCTCCAAATGAAAAGAACTACCGTAAGAGTCTGACGAAAGCAATTTAACGGTACACCACTAAGGAAAGCACGACTTCACAACCTAAACAAGGGCTTCTCAATATTGAAAGTGAAAACTCACATATATGAAATAGATAAACAGTTTAAAAGAATCTGCGACACATATGAAATAAGTCTAAAAAGCACACGATGCGCGTGCTCGAGTCGCCTACTCTTGACCCAAGAGTATTTCAAGGAAGTAAACTCGATACCAGTCAACGTGCTAGCTAGCTAGCTAGTGGTGAAAATGATAAACCCACAGAGGTTTCGATGGTGATGAGATTGCGTTAGAGTGAATGTGAATTCTGTACCGGCCGGCACTTGCGATCTCTATTGAAGGGCTGACATCGAAAAGAGAGAGAGAGAGTTACCAATTGTAAAAACTTACCGTTGGTGTATCTGCGCGCTCTAGACCTATTCCGGATAATTCGGCATGTTGTCGTTGCGAAAGAGCCAAGGGAGCAATCCCTGCGTCAATGCGACGCGTACTGGCACGAACAGGACTGGCCCAACAACGCATCCACGCGGTAGCGCTGCTGGCCTAGACAAGCAACAGCAGTTTCCACGAAACGAATTTACTCCTACAGTAAGCCTGGTATTCTTGTGGATGTTTCTGATTGTCGTGTTTGTTCTCTCCCTGGTCTCAATGACGGCCCTTGTTTATATGAATTCGTCACTCGAGCCCACATTAGGAAGGTCCAACGCCATTGTCAATATTCCAAGCACTCTCGAAACCATCGGAGGAAAAGGAGCTTCCTTCTTGCGCGGAGCAGGAAATTTCGCCGGCTCGAACCAGGCTGCATTGAAGAAAGCTGCCTGGGCTCGCCGCCTACCACCATCGGTATGGACCCGAAAAGCCGATCCGCACCCCACGGCGGACGCCACCGCGATACAAGAATTTGTCCGCCAGAATCTCACCGCGGCCGAAATGGACCGCGCTCGCAAACTGTGCGGCCAATTCCTCTACTCTAGTTTGACGCGGGCTACCCAGGTGGGTGACCTGGGCTCACAAACCTTTGTCGCCACCGGCGACATTCCCTACATGTGGACGCGCGATTCGGCCGTACAAATGGGGCTCTACGTGCCGCGTATCCAACACCAACCCTGGTTAAACCTGATAATACAAGGTGCCATTCGTCGACAAGCCTTTCATATCATTCAGGATCCCTACGGCAACGCCTATACACGGTCGTGGCAGAATCCCCGTTCCCTGCCGCTCAAAGATCGTGTCATTGGACGGGGAGGCTGGGTGGCAACACGCAATTACGAAGTCGACTCGGGGGCTTATTTTATCACACAGCTTTGGGATTACTACGTCTCGGACGTGTACCGTCCGGAAATTTTGCTGGCGGAGCCCATTGTTTTTGACGCCGTTCAGACTTTGGTAGACACCTACATTATTGAACAGCACCACGAAAGGGATTCTTCGTATCGCTATTTGGAATTACCCCGGGATGGCAAAGGCAAGGAGACGGCTTACACGGGCATGACATGGTCAGGATTTCGGCCCTCGGATGAGGCCTGTGATCTACATTATCATGTGCCGTCCAATATCTACGCGGCTGCTGCCTTGGAACGGGCGATTGTCCTGAACCAACAAATCTGGAGAGATGCAACCTTGCACAACAAAATGCAAAAACTGCTGCTAGAAATTGAAGAAGGTATCCAGAAACATGGAACCATTCAAATGGACTCTGGAGAAACTGTTTATGCCTACGAAGTGGATGGTCTTGGTAACTCGTTGGAAGATTTTGACGACGCCAACGTGCCATCTCTCTTATCTATACCGGTCTTGGGGTGGTCCAAGTTTGATCCACAAGTGTACGAAAACACTCGTCAACGACTGTTGAATCCCAAACTCAACAAGCACTATTACGCCAACCACGCCTTTCGCGGCATGGGAAGTTCCCATACGCCCCATCAGTATGTCTGGCCCATGAGTTTTGCTATGGAAGCTTTGACGTTATCCGGTACTCCCCAGCAGCGTGCCCATGCCGTGGCATTTCAACTACGACAATCCTTACAAGCCGCCTGTCAGGATGCGGCGCACGAAAGCGTTGATAGTAATAGCGGTTGCACGGACAGTGGCTCGGGAATGACGCGCAATTGGTTTGAATGGTCTAATGCCTTGTTTGTGGTGTTGACGGAAATGGCGTTGGGAGAACAGTGTGATGCAACGGGACGGGACGGATACCGAAACTCGGTAGTGTACACCAAAGGATCTCAGGAGACGATGAATTTTTACCAAAATCGATATCAGAGTGACCCAGCGGTTCCCGGAAACTATCAGGTGCGAGAGATTTATTCTTAACACAGGCATTGAATGGCTCATTGACTCCTTCAGGCCGGACGGTCAGGTCTCACACGTTGCCTTTCCTTTTTCCGTAGGGCGTTGAAGCACAGATACCGTTTTTTGACTAGGGAGGCTGATGGATCCTTCCGATCAGGAATAAAGGAAGACAACGAGGCTTTCATACCAAAGGAGGCAGCGGGTTGTTGTTTTTTTTCGCACAAGCGAATACTGTAGTATGGTAGATTTCTAGACTCGGCAAGCACACAATTGCAGGTGAAACTTTTTAATAATATGATGTTAAGAGTCAACCACGTCTTTCAATAAATGCGGTCAGCTTCACTGTTCTATTTGGTTAAACTCATAATCGCATTGACCAAATCGCAATCATTCTCCTTGAGCGCCTTGACGGCAGTGGCTCGTGTACAATTGATTTGGGCCATGACAAGTTCGATATCTTTCGCTTCCAGTCCTGTTTCATCTGCTTCCCCTTCTTCTTCGGGTTCCGGTGCCTGGGACATACTGGTAACAGCCGACGCGGCCTGCTGTTGCTGGAATTGCTTAGCAGCAGCCGCCTGCGAGGCGGCACCGGCGTCTTCCGACTTGGCTTCGCCAAAGACAACGTACGTGTCGGCGTTGGGCGACTTGAAGACGTCTGGCTTGTGAATCACGAACAAAACGTTCTTGGACTTCTTGACCGTCACACGGAGGACGCCCGGAATGGCCCGCATGCCCAGCTTTTGCATGGCTTTGCGCGACTTCTTTTCGTTGCGGTTCTGCTGCTTGAACTCTTCCTGCTGCATCATGGCCTGCGCCTGAGCGAGCATAGCGGGGTCCATGCCCTGGGTTTCCAAATCAGGAACATCGTCATCTTCTTCCTGAACTTCGAGCTCGGGGACATCGTCGATTTCTTCAATCTAGTGTCGAAAAGCGAAAGTGAGTCGTTTTTGTTCAGGAATGAATTTTCCAGCGGTTGCCGGTCTACTAAAAAACGAGACTCATTACCCGTCGCAAGGGCGTGAGGATGCCACCTCAGGAGACGCGACCTTCCCATCGCTTTTCTTCCGTCTTTTTGTCGACACAAGGCCATTTTGTTTACAGAAATCCGGAAGTTCATAGTGTTCTTACCTCGGGCATGGTAATAGTGTTGGGGAAAGCAGGAAACCTATGGATGAACGGTGCTTTGGGGATGGATGAAGATTGGTGTTGGTGTTTGGATCCCCAGGCGAATCACTTTTTGGTCTGTCGATCTCGCGTCCACGGCTCGTTGCGCAAACCTAATTTCCGGGTTTACGAAAGAAAAACGCAATTCGCTTTGTATCCAGTCTCACAAATGATGTCGTGGAGGACATTTGAAATATAGCAACAGTCTCATTTTTCGACTCAACTGTTCCGATCGTGTGATGGACCCCTTCTGCATCGAGAATCGTCTGTGCTCGTTCTTTCGCGAAGCAACTTCCCGACCGAACCAAATTCTTGTTCTGCTAGGTGAGAGGTGTCACCTCTCTTCACTGATGAAAATTCACTCAGAGTACCGTGTAATGCATTGGCATGTAGTGCACTTTCGTCAGCCTTTCTGTTCCGGCCTTTCTCGCGTATCCGGCGCAAACGAAGCAAGCTGGAAGAACATCCACAAAAAAGAAAATTCCAACCCTTGATCCACCTTCTGTGCAGTTGACGCATTCCTTGGTGGTCCTGTCACTCGTTGCTCTCGTTCTCTCTCACTTCATCAATAGGAAATTGTACAATGGTCGATACTGGAAAGGCAATCTCTATGCGTCCAAATGCAAACATTGTTTTTCTCGGCCACCAAAGCTTCAAACCATGCTGTAATACCTTCACTGTACAACTCATGGATGCCTACTGCGCTGGTTGGTATAGCGAGTGTCCGTCACTAAACATGGTTGAGCCCAAGAAAATGTGCTCCATGAGTCACGTCAGCATTTTTTTACGCCAATTCGAAAAGCAGAACGGCACCCTGGTTGGCTGGACTTTGTGCGATGAGACGGAGCGAGAAACTTTGACGGAACAAACCTGGTTGATCAAGACTTACACACCACTGTCACAGGCTGGTCTCAGAGAACGTTTGCGGACATTGATGTCGTCGCGAATGGCCAATGCGTGGAAGACAGCGAAAGCGACCCAACCGGCGGGATCCCCTCGGAGTGTAACAAACACTTTCCGAAACTTTCACCAGGTCAACAAACCACAGGAAGTATCGACTGACGGCACAAGCACAGGGAGTCCCCCTTCCAGCTTGCATTTGTCAATCTTTTGAAGGACAAGGACATTTTCATTTAGTGTATTTTCGACGGCATGCATAAAATCGGGCTCAATGCAACCCTCCTTGCAGTACAAAAGAGAAATTTAAGGCTAGTGGACGAGTAGAAAGGGTCTTGATGCGAGATAATACAAGGGTTTATCTCTGCTATGAAGGTCTCTTCGTTCGCCAGTCTGTCGACTTGACACCCAACAACCGCGTACACGCATGACGATACATAACCTATCCATAAAAGCATCCCCTAATGAGAGACGGAAAGGTCCTTCCTTGACTGTGAATAGTTTTTTCCGTAGATAACGTCTCACGTCTATGGAGCGGGTAGAATGAAGCTACTAGCGAGCCAGCTCTTTGTCAATAGAGCCAAAAACACTCACTCATTCATATACTGAATGTCGTATGGATATCCATTCCGACAGACCTTTCTCAGCCAGCCAGCCTCATCTTTCAGTCAATCACGCTTGTGCATATAATCCAATTGCGTCTGTACAAGTTTTTCGATGTGTATTCCGCTGTCGTCATGAGCGGACTGCTACCTCAAACGCTTCAAGATAGTAGCGATATCTTCAGTAGAGCGTCAGGCGATGCGACGAGACGGCGATCGGCTTTGGAAGCAAGCCATACCGGAAGTGACAACCAAGGGACTAATCTCCGGCGACAGAAGCGTTCTGGAACCAAACGAAAACCATCGCGATGGATCCTTTCTTGTTATAATCGATGCACACCCCTTAACACAGTAGTCGTGACTTTGGCTTTGGTAATCCTTTCTTGGTTGCCGTGGATCGGATTGTGGCTCTTTCGACATGCGCAATGCTACAGTCGCGAAGCCTTTGTTTCGTGGGGGGAAGCTCCGATTCATGATGCTGCGTCGGGGATCCATCGGGTGTGTCCCAAAGTTCCGTACACAACCCTGTCGAATGAAGGGCAGAGTGACACACTCGGCAGCGACAAGAGTAAGTCTGCACGTTCGCGAATTTGTATGACTACCTTGACGGATCAGGCCGCAATATCCTCTTGGTGGCAACGCTCGTTGCGCTGTCGGGATTTTGACCAGGTCGGCCCACTGACATTGCCCAATCAGCAGGCCTACGCCGATCGTCATGGCTACGTTTTAATCGACGGAAGCGATGTGCTAGATGTTTCCCGACCTCCGGCATGGAGTAAGATACCCGCCGTCCTGCGTCTGCTACGCCAAGAAGAGAAGCACGAACCGAACACACTAAAGATGAGGAGTACAATTGATTGCGATTGGGTCTGGTGGCTGGATGCCGACGTTGTCATTATGAATTCCAGCATTGCGTTAGAAGAATCGCTGCTTCCACAAGACCCTAACCTCCATTTGATTGTCACTCCAGATCGTAGGTTGACAGTGAATTCCGGTTCGTGGCTGATTCGGAATGATCCATGGTCGCATACATTTTTAGAGTCCTGGTGGAATCAGACGTCCTTTGTACGGGAGCCCGGATTGAGCTTATCGGGGGACAACGCTGCTTTCGGAAATCTCGTTGCGAGACTCTTGGACGATCCTGAGCAAAGCCCGCACATTTCGATCATTCCCAAATGTCAGCTCAACTCGTTCGGAGCTTTCGTCCCCGAAAAACCTCACGTGCGACGACCACTCGAACGCGACGAGCCGATCGGAGCAACGCAAATCAAATGGTCGACGTCGTCCATTTCAATACAACAAGAAGAGTGGTACCGATCTCCTTTATTTTATCATGCCGGGGATTTTGTCGCGCACGCGTCGGGAATGGACCAGAAGGCTGCTGGGGTCGCCATGCTGTTGGCCCGAGCGGAGTAAGGTAACACGCAATTTCTAAAGCAATTCTTGCTATTATACTAATGTGAAAGTCAGAGTCAATAGAAAAGCAACTCCTCAATAGAATGTAGTAACTCATGAGCAGCACCCATGCGTCGTAGGTGGACGTATGAAAAAGTCATACCTGTCTTCCCGTCTGCCTTTTCAGACACAATACAGGGACAAATTTACGGAATCATTGTCAAAGCCAGCGTCCCCTTCGTCCAAATCGTATTCTCCTTCCTCTTCTGTCGAGGATAAGCTTGTATCCAGCGGTGAGGATCTGACAGAGGTGTGAGTTCTGTTCCGAACCGTTCCCGACTCAGATTTCTTCGATCGTGTCGATCGAAACCCCCCAGCCAGACGTGCCAACGGCGACGTTTTGGAATCCTTGGCTGATACGGGCTTTGAGGTTCTCGGACTCGCTGTCTTGTGGGTGGGGCCGTCAGAAGCTTTCTTTTCAACCGAAACCGTCTTCTCCATGAGTGTGGAAGGCAAGGTTGATCTCGGGGCCCGTGTTTTACCGGTCTTGCTGGTGGCTTCGAGTTTTTCGCATCGTTCCTTGTAGGCCTGTAAGAGAAATTGGCTGTCGTTGAGTTTAGACTTCATGACCTCGAGCTCGCTATTCTTTTTGCTCAAATCGGCTCTCAGATTTTTGGTGGTCACGTTTGCTGCGGCAGGAATAGGAGGAGTCGCAACTTTCGCCAACACAACCTTCGCTGCCATGCCGGTAGCTACCACGGAGGTGGGTACCGGCTCGTCATTCTTGGCGGTCTTGACGAGTTTGGATGCGTCCGGCTTGACGTTCGGTATCGTAGCTTTCGTGATGACACTGCTGTTGGTACTGCTACTACTGCTGTTGCTGCTACTACTACCACTGGTCTTTGCCGCCGCACGAGACGCATTGCGACGATTTTCTTTGTATAGCTTGACGAGTTCTTCCTGTTGCTCTTCAATGCGATCCTCCAGGGTCTTGACTTGCGTACTGCGGTACCGCAAGCCTTCCGCCGTGCGTTGGACGTGCTCTTCCAAGGTACGTCTTCGGTCTTCGTGCTCTCGAATAATCTGCTCTTGTTGCGACGTAGTATCGATGAGTTTGTGCACCATTGTGGCGAATGTTTTGGCAATGGATTCTTGTTGCACCAGCAGGGCTTGTGTCGTTTCGTAGATGTCTCCCTTGGTATCCAAGGCTTGCAGAATGGAACCCGTTGTCGTGCAGATATCGATTTGTTTCATCATCATTTCTTCCACCAACTTGGCAGCCGTTGCGGACGACATTGCGGTATGGTTGTCACTCATCCGGATGGTTTGATTACTAGTACTCGTGGGCGCGTCGGAACTATTCCTCTCGTCTTTCCAAGCCATTCCTTCTTGTTCGGGTTGTGGTGATTGTTCACTTTTGTGTCCTTCGGACGACGCCACGCCGACGGCAGACCGCGAACGGGGCTTGCGAAAGAATGCAGACTTTTCCCTCATTTCTGAAGAATCTGCTCTCCCTTTCTTTTCCTCTGTACTGGACACTATCACACGAAAGTAGGATGAGTAGCACAAAGGTACGGGAATGCCAGAACTGTTTTGGTGATACTGCGTTGCTTTGACGATGGGATTGGCCAGACTGAGATTGCTGTCGACGGAGAGGTTGTGACGGTCCGTGCTTGCTTTGTGTATCTATGCTCAAAAGCTCGCAGTGAAAGATTCTGGCTAATCGTTCGGATGAGTATGGTTGCGCGTTGTGGCAGAGGGGCCTCTAGAGCAGTAAGCTTGTTCACTGCTTGATGGACTCGTTCGGGCACTTTCTTTGTTTGCCTACACAACTAGGCCGGGGCAACACTTTTTTCCGTCGTCGTTCCGTCCCGTCCGTTCGCCTATGGACGCCATTCGTATTCGGTGTCGGCTGGCTTACAAATTACCAAGATGTGTGAGCATAATTATAAGGCTCGTTCACGGATACTTGTCTAAAGATTTACTTTTAGTAAAAAACCTCAATCACAAATAGCCCAGCCCATGTTCCCCCCCATCTAATTATTTGCTTCAACGGAACACAGAGGAATCTATGTGTTGACCAAGCCCAGTCCCGAACGAATTTCGAGGGGGTTAAGTACCCGCTTTCCCGTGACCGTAAGTGTCAGTCGGGAAATCCGGCAACCTTGACATTGCGCGCGCCCAAATTATATCACACACTTTCCAATTTACAGTACCGTTCCGTTTCGGTAGTCGAGACGCCACACGGTCGAGTCGGGAACCGTTGTACGTGGTTGGCGTGTTTTCAGAATCGTCCGATTCCAGATCGTCCGCGGGCGATCGTTGACTGACCATCTCACGCTACCATGATGCAAACTGCCATTCACCATTGCACCCCGCGTCACCTCTCGGTCTGTACAACACATGTTTGATTGAGCGTACATCCAATTCTGTTGTGTCGTCGTTGTTGCGATCAATGACAAGAACGAGATTGCCTTGCTGGTCCCAAGGCTCGAAATTTAAAAAGGTTGGGGGACGAATACGTGATCTTGGCGAGCACCTCCTTCACGATTTATTGGATTACTTCTCGATTTGTTGTCCTCATTAAGCGCATGGTTTGCGGATTGGTCACGTGGAGCAACGGCTATTGATTGTCTCCGTTTTTGGTTAGTTCGCACTTTGCGTGTCGTTTTTTGGTAAGTCTCCCCCAAATGATAAACTTTATCATCGCTATTCGATTGAGAAAACAAATAGGTCCCCGGTTGTAAAAAATATGACAGTCAGCCAAGAGATGCGAATCGAGACGGTTCTCTAGCGCCCTTGTAATTGAGACGATGAAACAATTCATAATTTCTTGTTTCGTCTTGTGCGTTCCGGACTTTGGTTTTGGTTATGGTAGCTTTTCGTTTCCAGCTCGAAGTCAAAAAATGTATGTGAGGTTGCGTAGGAAACAAGTGACCACGCTGTTTCATTTCCGCAATCGACAGAATGAAGTTTAATAGCGCTAGGTCTTCTTTTACCCCCCAGGCGTATTGGAGACACATCCGCTGCAATCGTAAGTTTAGATAACACACACATTGTTGATCCACTATAGGAAGAAGGAACCATGCCTAATGCCAGATCAAATCAGACACGTATTTTACTTTTTGTTTAATTTACATGTACATCCATCCGCAATGCTCTCATGCTTGTTCAAAGGATATCCCGTCAACCAACAGAATGCAGTCGCACCCACATGCACCACTACAGGGACAATCGAACACAGTCTGGTCGTTGCTCCACTTGCACCAAATCCGATTCGAAGGACCATTCCTGTGTATCTCCCGATCGCGCACTAAGATGAGAGCTGTGGCTTTTTCGTCGCAAATGCGTTTTGCTACTTTTCCGGTGGTATGGCTGGCCCTTCATTATCTCCTCTTGAACCCGCTCTTGCAAATCCTTCTGAAGATCAGCGATAATGGTGGAAATTCCGTTCGATAGGCGGTTTGACTTTTCCTCATCGATGAAGAGACTGCGGCGGCGGCTCGTTTCGTTCTGGCATCGACTCTTGTTGGTTTCCGACCATAACTTGCACCACATCGACGAGACGACTTTCGCCAAATCGTCGGCACTATCGTTGCCCTCGTCGAAGCGGTCCATGCTGCTTCGTCACAAGCATGGAGTATTCAAGTTCGAAGCTTTGTGCTACCGAAATTTGTTGTCAGAAATGTGTCCTCTCAGCTCTTGGCATCGTTCTTTAGCCTCTTGAGTCCCGCTGGAATTCAGAGAAATGATAGTGTGAGTGCGAACGAATCCGCCCAACCGAATATCTATCGTAAATCCGGGCTTAGCGCCAACACCCGAGCATCTGAAAAGATTATTGAGTTCAAGGCAACACATCTAAGTGAAACACTCTATAATCCATCTAAAAATTCTTAATTTCCTTTATTTAAATGAAAATGGCTCACGTTTTGTACCCAGGCTAGGATGTCGGCATCCCCGTCTGCAATCCAGTCTGCATTGCCCCGTTTGTTTTGTCGAGTTTTCCGCGATGATAGATGTTCCCGCGGCTTTGTACAATCGAATTTATCTTTAAACAAGCAATTTTGTCTGGGAAAACTGTTATAAGTATCCGTATTCCGGCCGTGGAAAATAATCTTGTGAACAAAACCATTGAAACAGGATCACCCCACATGATTTACATAGGATTCTCAAGTGGTAAGGCATGCCCATCTTTTTACGTGTTAGAGTATTACTTTTATAAATCCTGATGAGAGATGCTGTAAACCGGACAATACCACTTATGACTACTGGTATTTGAGCAATAATCGGTGTCGTTAGCCAGAGCATCGTTGAACGGGGAAGCAACTTCGTAAGCGGTCCCGCGTGAAACGTGATCGTACCCTTTGTGAACTCTGTACTCTTTGACTCACTTGTTCAAGGCATCCTATATACTACATCCTATTCCGTTGTGGGACTCCCTCGCAACACGAATGCCCTTGTTTGTTGACTAGCAAAATACGAAAACAAGATCCCCCAATCCTGTTCTTCTAATTATTGTTTGGATTTGTCCATCGCTAAGAGTATTTGGAAAGAAGTTTGCTTACAAACTTGTAGGAGAAACGGCCCAAATCCAGTGTCCATATTTATACAACTGTACGCAGCGTTCATCACCTTCTACTGCCCATTCGTACATATCAGACGTGGTAGTTCGGAAGGTATCTCCGATAAAGCTTAGATACAGATTGTTTGCGGTTACACCGTATTGTCGGATACCGGCATCACCGATCCTTGTAAAAACGAGTTGATCCGAAATGTTGTGTCGTAAAACGCTAGTTCTCCTGGATGGACTGTCAGGTCCCCGGTACGACGCGCGACCTTTTGCGGGTTGAGCCGAACTACGTGAATGTTGATTATCAGGTGCGGAATAATTGTCAATTGGACAGGGGATCCGCGTCTATCTTTGTTGGTGGCGGAGCGATGACGCGTTCTCTAGCAAACACACGCGCGTCGATACTTACAGACACAACGACGCTCGGCTGCAACCCTTTGTGCTAAAGATATGTATGTGTATATCGGTATCCAGGCATTCTAAAAAAGAGAGAATTGCACTATCAACAGCCATTCCCGGGTTGCAACTGACTGATGGCAGTGTATTGTACCTCTAAATCAACCCCGCGGGACAAGCTACGAGCAGCTGGATAGCTACGGGATGACTTCGACTCTACGGAAGGTTGATTAGCGCATGGGGGGATGATGGTAGTAGTGTCAGGCTGCGCCTACAACTCCACCCGTTCTTCTTGGTACTCTTCCAGCACAATTTCAAAGGGAATGAGGTTCGTGCGACTGTGTTGCGAATTGACCCGCTTACCGGAATGCTTTCTGGGACTTTTTTGTAATCCGGGTGCACTGTAAAGATCATCCGTGTTGGCGGCGGTGACGGTGGAGGGCGATCCGTGCGTGTGTGTTCCGTAGGCGAGGCACTCACCGAGGACGGCGACGCGCTCGCGTAGGGCGTCCCGTTCCTGTCGGAGTTGCGCGAGTTCGGCGTCGCGTTCGCCGAGGGACTGGTAAAGGTCCATAATGTGCCGCACGACGTGTGCGGTAGTGCGTTCCTGGCGTTCGACGAGTCGGGCAACGGCGTCCCGCACGGAGTCGGCGGCCGTCGTCGCCGTTGTGCCCGTGTCCGGCATGCAGAGAGATACCGTTGTGGATAGCGTCCGGACGAGTTTGGATAAGGTGTCAACGATGGAAAGCTGACTACTGGCGTAGAGAACGGCTTGGAACGGATCCGGTGCCGCTGAGGTTTCCGTCGGACTGGTGGTGTCCGATACAGTCCTAGTGGAGGACTGCGGAGAAGAAGGAGCAGGCATTGGAGTCGTTTCCGTCGTCATGCTCACAGTGAGTCGCTGTTGTTGTACGGTCGATGGCTATTTTTTGTACCTCTGCTACTTGTACCTCTACTACTAATGCTACCACTACCACTACCACCAACGTTGTTTCCAAGTTCGTTGGGAGGCTGAAGGATTGTAACACACTGCGGCCAAAAAGCGACGCTACACACCCAAAATTATCCCGGTGAGATCGACACCAATGTGGGTTGACGAGCACTCAAATAGTCATTCGCTCACCGTAGCTCACTGTCACACTCAAAGTGCACTCTTACTGTTGTTGATCCATAAGGAACAAACATTTGCGAGAGGAAACGAGCGACGCGGGGCTTGGCGGCGGTCTACCAGGTCGCTGTTTCCATAGACCCAGCGTGCCGCCGGGCAGTCGAAAAAAGACCTCACGAGGAATTGCGGGCGTATGTCGATTATGCCATCCGAGATAGCGGGAGGGGCTGTGACCCTGCGAGTCCCATGGGTGGCTTGGCCTGGCGGGGCGAGGGGGTGGTTCCCGAGGCTTGCAGGGGGGGGGGGGGTTCCCCCGTACCAGGCCATGGAGGGGTACTGGCGATCTGGGTCGACCGGCGTAGCGAAGTCTTGGATGGCGCGATCGGGACTATTTCAATATATATCGTGTTGTAACCCACACTATATCGAACGCCAAGGGAATTCAAAAGTTGTCACCTATAAGTACCAACAAACGTCAAGTTACAAAGATATAACGCGAAGTGGAGACCATCCGGGAACGAGAAAATGTCCTTTTCTCCTAATCGGGGCTTGCACCATATGTCTCGGAAAACGCTTACAGTTGTTATCAGCCACCATCCGAGCGTGGACGAAAAAGTCATCCCGTGGCCTTCTGCCGCCCTCCCACACTTTCGACCGATTCCAGCCTTGGCCACTCGTCCGATACGCATACCGGTATATACGCGTTTCGAATGTCATTGACTCCTTTTGTAAAACATGCTCTAATTGACGTTGTTCTAACGAATACACACAACCATTACGCCTATTACTACTTATGCTATTACTCTAGTATGCGGAACGAGACACTGCCGTGTCCCAATCAAACGACAGTGACAGCGATAACATTGCGCCTTTGTTTTGACACCCGTTTCCGTGGAAGACGAGGACGATGATACTGACGACGACAACGCGGCGTACACGGCCACCGCGGCCGTCGACATTGTTCTTTCCATCGGTACGGGACGAAGGATACAGCGGCACGTCTACTTTCACCACGTGGACGGAATAACGACGACAATACTTCGCTCTGGTCCACAGACAACAGCCGCAAGATGTTTCAACCACCGTACGGGAACGATACGGACCCGTGGTTCCGACCGTTGCGTGGAGACAACCTTTGGTCCGTACCCGGTGGAACATCTTGACCCGGGAACGGAACTAGTATACAACGCGACAACCCACAGCGAGCATCCATTGTCCACCAAAACAAATTGTCCAACAACTAAAGAAATCCGTTGTCAGCGGTCCAGGAAGAATGCTCCCGTAGAATAGAGAGAGAGATCTCTCTATGGTCTCGAGATGCTGCCTGGACGCGAGTACAATCCTAGCAAGAAGAAACAGTACCTATGCAACTACCTACTATATCAAATATATCCATCCACCCGTCCAATGTGCAAGAGGCGGGCCGAGCTGGCTTGTTCTATAGACGCGAGGAAAGTTAGATTAGACCTCCAGTCGTTCCTGAGGTAAAAGAGTAATTTCGACAGGAATTTTGGTACGGCGTCGAGAGGTGGAGGTAGTCTTCGTGGGATGGTTATCTTGGGGAGTCGTCCCTTCAGTGGCTTTGGTAGGGCGCACCTTGTTGCGCCGAGGCTTCGAGGGTGACGGGTCGTGGGGAGAGGAACTGGGACGGCGGGTGGTGTGCAAGGTCAAGGCACTCATGTCGTCCGAATCGGGTGGCTGGTCAAGGAGTGTATGCATATCCAGAAGGGCGGGAAGGATGTTGGCATCGTTCGGGTCTTCGGTAAGCGACACGGGTGATGCCGTTGGTGTCGGGACCGTTGGCACTGGTGCTGGCATTGACACTGGCAGGGCGGAGTCGTTGTGGGATCGAGCGGGTGATGTGGGAAGGAGAGGACTCGATTCGGATTCCGGATCTGTAGTGGGGCAAGTTTCTGTGCGAACGGGAGAGGCCTCCGTCGTCGAATGCGAGTCCGCCGACGGTGAATCAAACGACGTCGTGTGTGTCGTCTCGGTCCGTTGGGTAGAGGTTTCGACATCCGGCATTCGTCCGGTCTTTTCGTCTTGCGGACCGTGTGCGGGGGGCCAACGGGACACTTGTACCTGGACGTTCCTTTGGTACGTATGCTTCTGTTGTTGTTGTTGCTGCTGCCGAGCGCGTAGGATTTCGAGTTCGTTCTGTTGGGCATTGATTGTACTTTGAAGTTTCTGTACGAGTTGTTCCGTCTTGCGTGTGGCTTTGGTTTGTCGGAGCTTGAGACTTTCGACGCCTTGAGCAACCTGGGCAACCCGCGCGCTTCCGTGAGAGTCCGGACACACGTGATGCAACGCCGACGACAAGGACAAGACCATTTCCGCCAACGTAGTAGTAGCCTGAGACTGTCGAGACGTCGCTTGCCGCACCAACTTGCGGTCTTCCACCAAGCGGACTACGCTGTCTTCCGCGTCCTGCAACGCGTTACAGGAGCTTTCGTCCATTGGCTCCGAAGGTTCATCCCAACACTTGCTGTGCCGCGGCATTTCGTCTTTCGATTGCGACGAGTGTGATTGTTGTTGCTGCGATTGTGACTGCTCTTGCTCTAGCAACTACTGCGACTGCTACGGCCACTTCTGCTATTGATTTCTGCTACTGCTACTGCTACCGCTACTACTAGTACTCCCAGCGTCGTCTACTGCGAGTGTTGCAAGTCTTGTCAATGAGGAATAGGGGTGAATGCGGAGTGTGTTTGTATGGTGGTAAAAGGTGGTGGTTGTTGTTGTTGTAGGTAGATTCAGGTAGTGGGAGAGCGTGTGGAACTCTCGTTTTGGTGTGTGTGTGTGTGTGTGTGCATTGGTGATAAGTGTCCAGCATCACCCCATCGCCACTAAGACCGTGTACCCATTGGACCCGTCGAAAGTCTTCTCCCACTCCACGCTCACTCGATCCTCCTCGATTCCCGAATGGGGGGGGCATGGGGGAAGGTGATCCTCCGCTGGGACCCGAGGTCGACACGCGTGATAGCACCACGACGGAAATGGCCACGGTGGGACATTCTTTTTGTATAGATATAGGTTGTCACGCCGGCCGCTCTTTCGTGATTCACAATCGTATATACTCGTGTCTGTGCTCTCGCCCCGTTCGTATGGTACAAACTCTACTACAGAAGCAATCGAAACGGATCGAATAGGTAGGCAGCGGGGCTTGGGATCATTGGAACTACGTATTGTATATCGAAAACATAATTCTAACCTCAAGTGCAAAACATCATGCTCAGGCGAGGGTGGGTACTGGTGGGGCACATACTAGGTCGTTTGGGAAGGCGCTGACTGTGATGTACCCTACCGTGCCCTGACCTCCAGAATTGTTCGACATACACGTCTTCCCCCGCATCAACCCTTCGTTTGTGAAAAGAGGGAAAACAGAAAAGGATGGCATGCTTGGAGGAACCTTTCTGGGACTGACAGTGGTGAGTCGAACGATTCGATCGGCGCGCCAAATTCCCGCTGTGGACAGTGACCACCTCGCGTTTACTGTTAGTTTGTGGCTCCCGTCTGTGTGACAGTAAAATCCACGCTAACTGTCAGCTACATCCCTCTCTATTCAAAAGTAGAAAAACTAACTAATGTAACACGTACCAAGATTGTGTCCTCCATTTTCATGTAAACTAGGATTAATGTATATATATATATATATCAGGTTATCCAAAAGATCGCGTGGAACAGCGTTGCATCGTTGAGTGTATACCATTACGTCTACGACAGCCATGTACGCCCGCTTCCCCCTCTTTTGGTTTCTTTCAAAAAGACATTTGTGACGTTTTGGAATCGTTCAATTTGCGGTACGGCGTCACGGGCGAACGTTTCGGATTCACCGTCTCTGCAAAGGGGTCGTGCGGAAACGCATTGTCGATGGTCGACTGGGGTACGTCGGCTTTGGTCGGGGTGATCGTGGCGGTGCGGGCGGTCGTCAGGTTCGTTTTCGGGACGGACGAATGCCAGGAACGGAGCAATGCGGACCGTGCGTCCTCCTTCGAGCCATTCCCGGGGCGAGTGAACATATTACCGATCGAAGACAGACCTTGATTCAGCAACAGAGTCTGATTCAAGGATGAGCGGTGTTGCGAGACATTCATTTGTTCTTGGTCTCGATCTTGATACGCGAGTAGCTGTTCCTGTAAGTAAATGACGTGATCTTGGAGTTCGTCAATCTTGGCGTGACTCGCCGCCAAGTCGGTGGCCAAGTGACTGGCCCGGGCCACGGCGGCATCCCGTTCGAGTTCCAGTGTTATTTCGTCCGGCGTGTCGGCGGATTTCTTGGCCCGCAAGGCATGATCGTCTTCCTTCTTTTCTTCCTGAACATTGCGGTGACTGTACTTTTCCGCCTCGACTTGGGCTTCCTTCTCTTTATCCTGCTGCTGCTGGCGGCGTTCCCGTTGCGATGAGGACGCTCCGTACGGAGCGGTGGCTCCGGTCTGCCCGGTACTCTTGGGTTTCTGAAGCACCGCTTCCCAGTCGAGTACCCGTTCCACCGTTGGACGCTCAGGATACTTTTCCGACTCGAGCTCGTCGACCCGGGTTTCCATGGCATCCTGAGCGATCCGTTCCGCAATCTCGTACTCGGTTTCCTTCTCGGACTCGTACTCGGATTCCTCGTGGTAGCCAGGCGACGATCCAGACGCCCACGGGCTTGGTTGAATGCCCACCGGCGGTTCGTTCGTATAGGAGCGATTGTCGAAACTTTCCTGAGAGTGTTCGTCGTTGGAAATGAATTTGCGATCCTGGTACGATTCTTCGCTATCGGAATAATCCGGGACAGAGTAGGATTGGGAGCGCGGCGGATGGGATTGGTTCGTTTCGGGCGAGGTGTTTGGTCGGTGCCGGCTGGAGGAGGCCTCACGCGTCTGGGAGACGACCTCCACGGGCGTCCGCGACGGTGCGCGGTTGTAGGGATGGTAGGGGTCGTCGTCGTCCTCGTCGTCTTGAAAGACCAGGTTGGAAGTCGTGGTGGTGTCCAACAAGGGCGCGGGCGTCGTGTCGGTCACAACGAACGGTTCCGGCTCGGCGTGTGCTTCGTGATGCCAGTCCTGATGTTCCAGCTGTTCCTGCAGTTCCTTCTCTTGTTGGTAGTAGTGATCGAAATTTTGGTGTTCCGGTGTCTCTGCCTCAAAGCCGTTGTGGGCGTATCGCTTGTTGTCAATCTGCTCTTCCGTTTGGTAGTGACGGTTGTTGTACTGCTTTTCTGATTCGTAATGACGGTCGTTATACTGCTCTTCCGTTTCGTAATGACGGTCGGTGTACTGCTTTTCCATTTTGTACTGTTGGTCGACAAAGCCCTCCTTGGTTTGGTAGTGATGGTTGTTGTACCCCTTTTCCGTGACGGGTTGGTAGTGACGGTCGACAAAGTCTTCATCCGTATCACGACGGTTGTCATGGTAGCGACCGTGGTTATCGTACACTTCGTTTGGATGGTGCTGGTGTCTGGTTTCCGGTGACGTGTCTTCCGATTGTGGAACGAATGCGTTATCGAGTTCGTCTTCCATGGCATCGAGATCGACGGGTCCCAAACTCCTAGGAACCGCATCGGACGGGAACGGGTTATTGTGCAGATCCATCCGGCCGTCATGGTCGTCGTCCTCATCATCGTCACTCCAGTAGGACTGGAGTGGCGACGAGGCCACGGGCGTGTTCGACCGCCGTTCGGTTACGCCACGGCGTCCGGTGGATGCGGGAGCATCTTCGTACGTGCGGCGTCGTGTGGTGGTGTTCGAGTCCGTGGCCTGGTTGGTGGATTGGTGCACGGAATGTTTTGGGGAGACGAACTGGGACGGATCCCACGCAGAAGCGAGGGTCGGGGACGTCGCGTCGTCCCACCAGGAAGTGTCCGATGCAAAGGTGGGTTCGTGGTGGCGGGACGAGTGACCTGTCGGAACGACGGGACTGGTGGAGGCACGGCTTGATCGACGAGTCTGGGAAGACTTGGATGGACGGTGACTGCGAGGCACCGTCGCTGCTGTCTGGGATGGATTCCGTGTCGCAGTCGACGACGTTTGGTTCGAACTAGTGGCAGGAGTCCGACGCGAACTCGTCTTGCTTGGGAGGGGAATCCAACGATCCATAATGACACGTTTCCGAGGGGTACGTAAACAGCCAACGCAACCAGAGGCACCGAGCAGGATTACAACAGCAACCGTATCACAACAACAGCAACAGCAACTAGAACAATAACGAAAGCTTGGTCGTTCTCAAGTAAGTTGGTAGCACAACGGGATGGTAGTCTGTGGGATCTGCAAAACGCTAGACAACGACGACGGTACGGTGCCGGTAATCGCTGCAAGCCAGAGAGAGGTAGTAGTAGACAGACAGATAAGGTAGGTAGGTAGGTAGTAAGCTGGAGTCGAGTCGATAGGACCAAAGGACAGTGACAGTACGGTCTTTTCCGTACTGGCCCATTCAACTAGTCCGGACGGACCCAGTCGAGAGAGTACGACGAGCCAGTGCGTGTGCGTGCGTGTGTTTCCGTAGAAACAAGAGAGCGACGGATCGAGAGAGTGCCACCAACACACACACACACACGATTTCTTCTTGGGTGTCGTGCGTTGGAACGTCGGCATACCGTCTTTGCCCCAAACCGCGACTCCAACGGTTGTTCCGATACGCGCCCGGGAGGATTAGTTACACATTGGATCGACACGCAGCCACGCGCCGGATCGGTAAGTGGCCGTGGATGTAGCTCTAGACATTCTGCACTGCGCAACAGTCCGCGGAGTCGAATGGAGCACGGTCTACTATTCCCTGTCAAGCTTGGTTGGTATTTATGGACGCGCCTGCGACAGTCCCGTTCGCAATTCGTGGTTCGTACCCGAGATTTCCCGTATGTAAACTCCCTCTGGTAGGTAGAATTTCCTTCGAACAACAAAAGAGAGACCCAAAATTGTCCGACCGAACTATAGGAAAGAGGCGGGAACTCTGGTGATTAGAAAAGCGGTTGGGATACCGGTACCATTCAACTTTTTGATAGAGTCAATCCTCGACGACACACATGTATTTTGACACGGGTATCTGACAGACACACACACGGGCTTTTCACGACTGGACCAAACTTGAAGTCGCGGATTCATTCACGGTCAATTACCGACGCCGGTGGGTCGTCGAGATGGAACCGTTTCCATAAGCTACCCTACCCAAACCATTCACCATCCACATACCCGTCACTTACAACAGTTCACGGAAGCCTAAACTACCAGTGACTATAGCTAATCTAGGTAAGGCTAGCTCACTGTCAGGAGATCCGTTTGTAACCTATCTCATCTATCTCACTACCGGTAGACAACTACCGCTCACCCATTTTTTCGAGTCGTGCGAGTAAAATGTACCATAGAAAGGAACCGTTAAAAGCAATCCGTTCTACAACTCCAAGAGGCTCGCGGTGGTTACCGAGGTCGGCGTTCTCGTTCTCGACTTGGTCGATAGGACTCCCGCCGCTTGATCCGCGTGATCCGCCAACGAAAATGCATACTGCTCCAAGTCTTGAATGTCGGACGTTTTCGAAGTCGACTTGAACATTCGCGATACGGTCGGGGGCGAGTTCGGTGGTAACGTAGTCCCCGCATCATGTACCAGTTCCTCGTTCCCATTGGAGCCTTTGGACAGCCACCGCAACGGCCTTTTCTTAACTTGTTGCTGCTGCTGCGGGTCTGGAGATACCTTCTGCTTGTTCGCCTTTTTCTTTTTCGTCTTGCCAGTTTTGGTAGTCCCGTCCTCGTCGCCAGTACCGTTGTACGAAACTTCCACGAGAGCCACGCTCTTGTGCAATCGAGCCGTCAGTTCTCGAATTTTCGCTCGTTGTGACCGGACTTCGGCGTGGTAATTGTGCGCCCGTTTCTGCGCCACATCCCGTTCCATCATGACACGGTAGAACGCGGCTTGTCCGGGACCCGTACTGGAAGCCGAACCGTCGGTCGGTATGGAATAGCCATCCTTGCCCAATCCGACCCCGTCCGCCGTGGCTGTCAAAGTCGTTGGCCGAGTCGCCAGTTCGTCGGGGTCGTGGCCGTCCGAATCGGAATCCGTATCCTCCTCGTCACTATCGACGGCGGCGTCAGACTCGTCCGTGCTGGATTCCTCGATCATACGGTTGGTGTCGGAGTTGTGGGAATCTGCAATGGTGCTACTTCTGGTTTCTGGTTCTGACCGTGCTTGTGATAATAGTGTTTGTGACTGTCCTGGTTGTGGCCATACTGCTTCCTCTGGTGTTACTTGTGTGTCCGAGGCTTTGTCTTGTTCTTGTGGTGGTTGTTCTTTTTGTTGTGGCAATACTGTTTCTTCAACTGCCCTTGCTACCTTCGCAGTTAGATCATACTCCATACCATTCATAGTTACCAGTCCGGCCTTTTTCTTGGCCTTGTGCTTCTTCATATCAGTAATTTGTTTCGCGTGTTCGAGCTGTTTCTTTTTCTTGCCCTTCCTGCGTTTCAAGGCGTGGTGTTGTTCCGTGTGGGTGAGCTCTTCGTCGTCCGTCTCCGTGTCGTACCGAGAATTTCCGTGATCTCGACTGGAATGGCCTTGGCCTTGCACTCCCCGCGGAATTCCAAACGTGAGGGCGGATAGTTGCAACGACAGTCGTTCATTGTCCAGCGCCTTTTCCTGCACGTCTCGTTCCGTGGCTTCCAGAGCCTTGGACAAGGCCACAATCGTGTCCTGTAAAACCTCGACCCGGCACGTTTTGTCCCGCAATTCCGTATGCAATTCGGTGAGGGCGGAACTCATACTGACAATCGCTTGTTCCAGTAAACACGTATCCGGCGAGTCGGCGGAGGGAGGAAAGGTTGGTGACGGTCGCGAGGGTGTGGAGTCAGTCGTGGCTACGGTAGCGGGTGGAATCCACACCGGCGGCTCACCGTCGACTGGATCCACCGAACGATTGTCTTCGTCTTCATCTTCCACCGAAACGGTGCCGGTGGACTGTTGGGATTTGTTGTTCCGGAGGACCTTTGGAGACAAGGGTCGTCGGGAAGTCATACGCAACATGTTCCCCGGACGCGGCAAACAAACGCACACTGATTGGAGACGCAACGGACTGTATGGATGGAATGCCAACGAAGGATTGGCACCGATTTCGGCGGGTATTTGCAGTGACGATTCTCTGGGTGAACGGAGTGTACTTTGTACGCCGCTTCGTGTCTGCACCCGAGTTCGTGTCTGCACTCGCGTTCGTGTGTCTTTGCCTGTTCCGAGTTTTCGTCCTTACACAAGGGACACGCACGTGTTCCGGGCTACGGGGGGATTGTGTTCCACACAAAGCATGCACACACAAGAAGTTGTTGTTGTTGTTGTTGTCTCTTTTGGTACACAGTGGGGTTGTTGATCGTTGGAGAATCGCAAACGAAAGCAGCGAATTCCAGGCGAATGGACAAATCTGAGCGTATGCCCGTGTCGACAAACCGTTGCGAAAATGGAGATATATTCGTTCACGTTTTGAATCCTTCGGTCGATCAGGCATACCTGGAATGACCGCGATGGCTACTCGTACTCATATATAGTTTCACTGGCAATCCAAACTGTCGAGTACTCAGCCCCCGCAGAAATCCTACGGTATTCCCATCGACCATAACGACCGTGAACGGATCGCACAATTGGCGAGCCGTACATAGAGCATAGGGATGGATACTTAGAGCCCTTTCCTACGCCCGGTGTCAACGCCGGGATGGGATCTCCTTATGCCTTGTAACTACGACTACCGAAGAATTTCGCTCGCACGGATAAGTACGGTTGGACAGCGATCGTGCCCACAGCATCCCGGTCGGACATTCCGAAGACAGAATTTAGCGGACCCGTGTGGGCATGTGGAAACCCGACTTTCGTACGTGGGTCGATCACCGTCGATCCCGTCAACCGGTACCGACGAGTTCGCTAGTAGCTACTGTAACTAGAGATCATCTTATGGATCGCATGGACTGACTGGGACTGCGATTGACCAACGACCTATCCCGTCCAACGACAAACCAGAAACCGTGACGAACACAGGTATTTGGTTCGTGTTCCTCTCCAAACGAGATTGCTCTAGGTCTCGACAAAGTCCAACGACTCCGGAGCGATACGTTGTTAGACACCCACCCGGCACCTTGGTGAGTGGATCGTGTGTTTCCAGGGTCGCTCGCCTCGTTCCGTATCCAATGACAAGCCTGCTATTTGAACAGTCTCGGACCGAAACTAGCCACCATCCTTAAAACACACCTCCACACAATCGTATCTCCACGTATATAAACGCACCATCACAGGTAGGGAGGTAGCATACCAACGAATATAACGGATAGTTGGGAATGTCTCGAGTAGAATGTGCATGACGTAGGATAGGTTCGCATGGCTTGGCTACGGGGACGGCTTTCACGAATCGAAAATCCGCGGGAGCGTGGAACGCTGGTGAGAGAACGGGCGATGTTGGAACGACTAGTAGAGCGTTCCGTTGTGTCACAGGTGTCAGCGAAGAACACGATCTTGTCCCGTGTGGATCTGTAGATCTTGTCGCCGGGCGTAGTAAAGTCTCGACGATTCGTAGCGCGGGAGACACATTCGTACTCGACACGTGTGGCCTACTACCGACACGTGTGGCCTACTACCGACCCCCAAAGGCCTATGTATTTGTGTGTCCGTTGATCTACGAAACTTCGATAATTTGAATCCGGAATGGTTTTGACTTGATATAGAATAGGGAACGAACCGGTGTAGATACATAACGCCAGCCGAGCATCCTTTCTACGTTGCTACGCCTCCGTTAGGGTCCGTCCCCTTTCGTGCGACACTTACTGGGTTCGGGCTTATTTCGAAAAAGAAAAAACCTTTCGAACGTCGGATACAGTATACTCGACTCAACTCGGAGGGACCATTGCGAACGGTCACTACGATAGCTACAGAGCTAGCTAGCGACTGGTTAGCCCCTCTCCAACTACCCCACCCCTCCCGTCGCCCTCGGAACTTAGCTCGGGTGTAGAAAGTGCAGCAGAGTCATTCATCCATTCATCCCGCATGTCTACGTCGTCCGCACAGCTCATCACCACTCCCGCGGTGCACCTCCTTCCCCCACCAACGGATCCAGAGATTATTCACACCCTTAGAATGTTGGCTTCTCCCGGTAGCGACAACAACAACGATGACGACGACGAAACCAGTCTCGCTAGTCCGACTGTGGAAGAATGGGCACCGTCGTCCGTGGTCCGTATCGTTGCTCAGGAAACAGACACGCGGGTCCGTCACCGCAAAGGCGCCGTTACTCGTGCGACGGCACGATCGTCTTTGGTCACCGTGACGCCGACGGAACGATCTGACACGAACCTTCCCACAACACCCGCACGGGTCGACCCAACGAAGGAAGCCTCCGAACGTGCTTGGGCTTCTACGGAGCCGCAGCGGATGACTACTGTACCGGACGACGACTCGACCTTGGAACGTTCCCAGGGACCACGGGTTCGACAAGCCCCAACATTAACAACAACAGTAACAAGAGCCTCCGTGTCCCAGCGTACGAAACAAGACGGTCGACGTTCATCGACCAACGGAAGCTTCCGACCCAAGGTGTCCGTGAGCCGACGGCGGTACAGTCTACCACATAAGAATCGGGCTCCGGTGGATCGCCGCTCGAGTTTGGATCACAACCATCGACTCGACCGAACGAACTCACCGCTGCGACCGCAGAATATCTTCCAAACCACGGGAGTATCCCGACGCCCGAACGATTACGATCGATTACTGCAGATGGAAATCAGTCTCCGAGACGCGGTGCCGGTCCGCCATCAGGCTCCGTTCCAGAAAGGCTGGAGTGTGGAGCACGGCGTTCGTTCTCCTACCGTACATCGCTCGACGAGAGAACAACACCATCATAAGTCGTGGAGAGAGGACTCTCCCCGGAACGCGCAACCGAAACTAGTAGGGGGAGACACGGGCACGCCAGTGGTGCCTCGTGGCGAGAACGCCGAGACTTTTTTGTCCATTCCTATTCTTGCGCAATCCAACGACCGCCCATCGAATACTCATTTGCCGAGTCCTATCCTGGGGGATATCCCACAACTCGTACACCAACCGTCTAAAACTGACGGTAGCCACCGGAATTTACCACCGTCGGAGTCTTCCTTGGGAACGGTGCTCCGTGCCAAAGACACCGGCAGTCCTACCGAGGAGGATGTCAGTACCGCCACGACCGACGTCACGCTATCCACAACGTCGTCGTCCCGTGCGAAAGAGTCCGCACCCGTCGAGACGGAGCCCGCCCCGCTCGCGGCTCGAGCCCATTCGTTACTGAGTCAAATCAAACAGCGCACCGTCGCAAACAAACACCGTGTATCGCATATTCGAGAACATCGACGACGCACCGAGGTGTTTGAAGCGGAACTCAACCGGAATAAAACAAAGAATGGTATTGAGTCTGGCGACGACGCCAAACCAATTACTGCTGTGGTCTACGCTCAGCGTCTGTTTCAGACCGAAGGGCGTCTGTACCGATCCCAATCGGAGGGTCTCATTCTGAAGGAAGCCGTACTGAATCTATCGTCCTTGTTGCGAGAAAAAGACGATAGGCTTTCACGGTTGGAATTCCATCGCGCCGTACGAGACGAGCAAATCAAAGCCAGTGGCATGGTCCACGCCGCCGTCTGTATTACTGAATTGGAACAAAAACTGGCCGAATGCAACCTCAAAATATCGACATTGACGGCAACAATCGACCAGCAGACGGCACAAAACGAATTGTACGAAGCACGGTCAAAAATGGCGCAACACTTGAACGTGGATCCAGAATGCCTTTCGTCTATCCAGAAATTCTTGACCAAGCAAGATTCCGATAAGTCGAATGACACACTCGACGAAACGCTTTCACACGCGTCAACACCACCACCTGTGGCTCGTGGTGCGTCGGCGGCCGCCGAGTCCAGTACCGGTAGCGTCACGAGCAGTGAGCTGACGATATCGCCCTTGCGTTCGGATAACGTTTGATTGGTCAACCATCTCCACCACCACCAATTACAGTAGATTGAAAACACCGCTCAAAGGAGCTTTTGCGAATACCAGTGGATATCACCATTACTTCGAGCTAATCATCCAAAAGTCTTTGTTACCATGGACATCGAGCTTGGTAACAGCATCGACTTTCCAAAAGCAGGGCACCGCTGGTTTTGGGATACCCTGCAATTGTTGCAACTATATGTATTACTTTCAACGCTAAAGCCATTATTATATGTGGAAATCCAGCCACACGCAAATTATATTAATATTAGTATTGTAAAACTTTGGTCGCTGCTTCTTGCCGACCGCGAGTAATTGGCGAGAGTGAATATAGTCGTTAGCGATAGGCGACAGGACACAGCCTACCGTCCAAGAATAGAGGAAACATCGCCGACGGCCGCACCCACGCTCAGAAGCAGTAGCAGCAAAACTGCCGCTCCAGTAATTCCTTCCTGTAATCGTTGATTGACTTTACGTCCGGTAAGTGCTTCAGCAATGACGAAGAGAAGCTGTCCGCCATCCAGCGCAGGCAAAGGGAGGGCATTTACAACACCCAAATTGATGCTGATGGCCGCGGCAAACAATAAGACGGTAGTCAGATCTTGAGTCGCGACGACTTCGGAACCTGTACGTATCAAGCCAATAGGGCCCGAGACTTGGTTGCTGGAGGAGCCCGCTTTTCCGGAAAACAAATCCCCAAATAAGGACCCCAGACCCGCAGCCGTTTGGCTCGTCAATGAATAAGCGTACTTGTATGCTAACGAAGCAGCTTCCCCGACGTTGTCGGTACGTAACACTTCTGATTTGATGTAGTTTGGTGCGAGCAAAACTCCAATGGTTTGAGGTCCAGCAGCGTCCAACTTTTTGGGAACGACGTCAACATTAACCAGTTCTTTTTCGTTCGGATGCCTCACAACGAGTTTTATTGGCTGTCCTTCAGGTGCCGTTCGAATTTTGGCAATAAATTCGTTGATAGATTTCTGTGCCTCATACGGTGACGGCGATGACGAAACAGAAACTGGCGAGCCGTTGATCTCGTACACGATATCGCCTTTTCGAAGCAAACCGCTCGCCGCTGCGTTGGAAGTTGGTGCCGCGTTGATGACGATTCCACGATCAAAGACAGGTTGGGGAAGTCCCGGCCCGACGCTGATTTGGCCGAAGTAGATCGAGAAACTCAAGAGCAAATTAAATACCTTTTCCAATCCAAGAGAGAATGAGTTACTCCCCGTTGTCGAGACGAAAGATATACGTGTGGCGCAACCAGACTTACCACTCCTCCGCTAAGGACTACAGCTCGTTCTTGCCACGGCCGATTCTGTAAAAGCTTAGGATCATCATAATACTCAATCTCAACGTTTCCGCGATCAAGCGACTTTTGCGGAGGTGTCTTGACCATTTTTTTCCAAAACGGCAAGTTGTTAAATTCTTCCACTTGTTGTAATAGTTGTTGCTCCTTTTCCCTTTGCTGCCGAGCTTCGACGGCTCCAAAGGTTACCATGTTCAGTATTTCCGATGCAGCGTCGGGTTTTTCCAACGCACCATTCTCCTTTGCGGCTAAGTATGCCGCTTCTTCCATTTCGCGGACTCGTGTCGCGTTGTAATTTTCGGGAAATCGGACGTAGCCTCCCAGGGGTAACGCTCGTAAATTGAATTCGTCCCCAAAGGCTCGAAAGCCCAACAGCTTGGGGCCAAATCCGATGCTAAATTCTTCCACGGAAATACCAAAACTTCGAGCCGCCAGATAATGTCCCATTTCGTGCACCAAGACGATACTGGCGAGCACTCCAACGGAACCTAGTGGTGACGAGAGCAGTGCGACCAACGGGGAAGCCTTCAAGTTTCCCACAGCCGAACCGCGCGGAGTGCTAATGGGCCTAACTGTATCGGCCTTGCCGAAAAAGCGATTGTCAGTCAGTTTTCCGTTCCCGAAGACGCCATTCTTTGAATCCAAGTGCGACTGAGTGTGCAATGGAGCCGCGGTGAACGCCAAGGCGCCATCGGTACACCACAGCACGCCAAGTACCAACAAAAGACCATCCGCGAAAGGAAAATGAGCTACTCTCATGTTGGGACAAAGGTTTTTTTGAGCGCTTTGAAGTGATTCTTTGCTGCAACTCGTGTTGTATGTGATGCGAACAAAGGACTAGGCCACTGCGCTGTGAGCACGTCGTTAACAATCTCTTTTTGGCAATGGCGAACTGTCCGTTACTGGGAATTGGAAAGATCCAGCTATTGCAGGCAAATTGTTGAACCGGAAAGGGCGAAACTGGTCGAAAATCCCGATCACGCTCGCTGACTCACTTTGATGTCACAGCCACGGGACAGGTTAGACTGCGACCGCAAGCACTACTGACAGTGGAAATAGAAATCCTAGCTAGCTAGCTAGTGCATCCCATCACCGAAGGACCAAGACAAATCAACTGTAAACCTACAAACACAAACGTTCACATCGCACATGTGTACCCCAAAGCACTTTGCAGGTAGGCCACAACAACTATGGCGTTCGTGTTATTTAACCGTAAAACTAAGATTTGACGGGGGGGGGGGGGAGCTACCAATTCAAGGTTGAAGGCAAAAGAGTGCCCACAGTCATCAAAGCTGTAACGAAACGAACCTGAAGAACAGGCACCATTTTTGCTTGCATTTTACATAATTATGCACACAGATAAACGACAGTGACTGAAAGCGCCGTCATCACAGCACGAGCGCAAAAAAAGCCTTGTCCGTTTCCAGATCCCGAGGCACTGCCAGCAGCTGGTGATTGTGTAGCATTAGAATCAGCAGCAGGAGACGGGGAAATGGTCGCAACTGGCGCCGACGCGGTGGGCATCTCGTTCACCGGAGCTAGAGTTGGAACTGTAGAAGATGGAGGAGCGGTAACTGGGGTTTCGGTGTTTGTCGAATTGTTGCAATCCTTCTCCAAGAAAGAGTCAAACAAGAGTCAGTGACAAATGACACATCCTAATCATTCACACGAAGCGTAGACGATAAAAATGGCACTTACGGTCAACCGAAGACTGTAGATACCTGCATTGCTGAGAAATCCAGTGACCAAGATGTAGTAGATACTGCCAACAGAGCTTTCGAAAGATACTTGACTCTTAAAAGTGAGGGATGATGGAATAGAAAAATCGTCATTGTCGACCAAACACGACAAAGAATCGCAGTCGTCACCCGTATACACTGCCAGAACTGTATCGTAGTCACCAAGTAGTTCAATCGTCACGCATTCATCGTTTTCGGGAGTATAGGTGAACCAATCTCCCCGGTAAGGTAGGAAACCAAAGGACACGGCACTGCAAGACAAAGCAGATTCGTCATTGGCCGTTGCGACAAGATTGGTATTGCCTGTAACAACATTGGAAAAAGACGCCACGTCGCGGGCATTCGGGCACAAGCTTGGACCGGATGGACCAAATGAAGGCTGGGGGGAGGTTGTGGGCTCCGGTGCGGGCGTTGGGAAAGGCTCCGGAGTAGGGAATGAAAAAACAAAATCCTCCCCGTTACAGCAAGCGCCAACGACATTGGCTCCATAGAGAAGATCAAGAGATTCTGGACTGCACTTATCCGTGATGGGGAAAAAAGCATTTGCGAATTGTAGCTGAATGTCTATGTCGCCACACAAGAGGGAAAACCCAAATCCAAACTCTAAAGTGAAGCTGGCGTTATATGTCATTGAGGACTCGCCACACAACCTGCAAGGAGTTGTTCCGGGACATCCGCACAGCGCGGCCAGTCCCAGGGTACTATCATTCCCGCACAAGTCACCTCCCGCGAAAGAGTTTATACTGCCACAGGTGGTAAAAGTGGCCATAGGAATGGGTAATGTGGGATCCGGTACATCTTCTCCTCCGGGACAGAGCTTGCAAGTAGCTTGTGTGTTATCGACCGAGCAGCCACAAACGGGCCCTGCCGTGATCTGTAGAGGAAGGCACCGGCCTCCCTGGTCCACAATGGAAATGTCTTCAGGAACGTCTTGGCAGAGTGACTCTCCGTCCAAGGTGGCACCGGCAGCAGGTTGCCCTCCGTTGAGACATACGGGACAGAATTGACTTCCGGTCGCAACGGAACATGTCTCGGACACTTGCTGAAGAAGCGGCATAGACAAAGCAAAACGCCGTGAGTTTCTTTGTGGTATTTTGAATCGATGCGGTTTCAATCCATTTGTATTAAGTACTTACCGCAATCGAAAAGTCAAATTCGGGGCTGCTCGATCCAAATTCACTGCCGGTGACGAAGATGTAGTACGTAGTGCCAGCGACAGCGTCAAAGTTCACATGACTGTCCGAATTTCCGAGAGCCAAATCGTCGTTCATGGCTTCACAGGAAAGTTCCGAGCAAGCTCCGGTGTAAACAAACAATGCCGGGTCGAAAGAATTGTCTCCGTCCGAATCTGAGGCCGTTGCCGTAATGCAGCCATCGGATGAAGCCGTATACACGTACCAAAGACCACGGTGTATGGTGGGAGCATTTTCGTTGTCTTGAAACGAAAGGGACGACAAGAGCGCACAGCTCTCGGCCTGAGTATTTTCCATAAAAGAGGAGAGGGAGACGTCTCCAACAGTGTCGAAAGGCAAGGAAGGAATCGTTTGGGAGGCTGAACAAGCAGGATTTGACGCCTGTCCAGAAGTAAACCCAATGCAAAGCGCGAAGCAAATACTGCGGATCATGGCTTACGTGTTTGTATTGAAGGTGGTAGATTTAGCGTATTCTGTTGTATCAAATGGAGATCCACTAGATTTGTGACCAGAAATAAAGTCAGAGGTTGTCCACGGAATTGGAGATATGGGAGGCAATCCCGACTACGATATGATGCGTAGATTTCTACCTATCTATCTTTCCCCGACGTGAATCTTTCGTACCGTAGTCATCCTTCACTATCAGGGCCTCTCGATGAAATAGCAAACCAAAAATTGCTGCCGACCTTTCTCTATTGACAATGATTGTGCGTCACCAAAAACACGGAATGAGAAGAGGTCATCCATTCCAAAAATTGCTCGAAATGACATAAGCCACAAACTGGCCGTCAATACTTATAAATAGTGCAGAAGGACCAAACACGTTTTGAATTTGAAACCTTGTGGATCTTTCGTTTTGGCATTCTCACGGCGCCGAATTCTCACGTTCGGTGTACCGCTGACGGATGGACAGCGGCCATCCAAGTTGTGTGCGTCGCGAACTCGTCACGGATTTTCATTGGCCTTTCCATTCGCTTTGACAAGCTCCACAGCTGCCATAGCCCAAGGAACGAACCGTCGCCCTGCTGTGACTTCCTCCCATTCATACGGGAAGCCCTGCTGTATTCGGGAAAAGAATCTTCTGCACGACACGAGACACCGCCGGCACGTGCGATGCGGAACACCGCAGTCGAACCTTTCGTGTTGAATTTGTGATGGGCACTTTATCTTGTCGAGAACGCATGATAAGTACCGCTACACTCTGGGTCGCTTCCTTACTGGTCCTGTTCCCCATGAGACGGCGACTGGTGGGAGGGTTCATGGCCGAGTACAGGACGCCCCGATTCACAAAAGCACGAACAAGGCTGCGATGGAACCGAAACACGTTGGGATCCGTAAATACTAGGATCCCCACTGCCTCGAGCGGGACGGCACGCCAAATCGTACGCTTGTTCGCACAGTCTCAGCAGACAGACAAAATACACATTCACGATGAAGACGAGCAACAACAGAAATGTTCCTTACCGACCGTGGCTTCCATTTTAACAACCTCCTATCTTGATTTAGTTAGTGTAGAAGTACCCGAGCCCGAAGAGTCTGTCATACATCTCTTGTCCACGGCCCTGGATCTGCCATGGGAAACCGGGTATCGAGACTTGCGCAAGATTTTAATGCGGCCTCAGTCCCAAAGTATCCCGTCTTCGAACAATTTGTTGGCCAATCAAGTACTAACCGCCGTGCAATTCAAAACCTATCAGGCCTTGCTCGTCCGCCGGAAAACGATGGAACCCATTCAATATTTAACTGGCCAGTGGGATTTTCTGGATTACGTCTTGACTGTCCGACATCCATTGCTCTGTCCCCGCCCCGAGACGGAAGAACTGGTGGAGCTTGTGCGGGAAGATCTTGCTACGCTAGCTGCCAAAAACAACAGTGACCGTTGCCGTCTACGGATACTGGACGTGGGCTGTGGGACTGGATGCATTGGAGTTTCTTTGGCTGCTAAACTTCCGAATAGCTTCGTCGAGGCAATCGATGTCGAACACGTGGCTGTCGCAACCGCTACGGAAAACGCCGAGCGAGTACTCGGCGCACAATATCAAGCTCGCTTTAACGCGCAACTTTGCGAGGCCGAAGTGTTCGACGTGGCTACGGTCCAAGATCGTTTCGATGCGGTCGTTAGCAACCCGCCCTATATACCCCGCGCTGACATGGGAACGTTGGAAACTACGGTTGTTGACTTTGAAAGCGAGACCGCCCTCTGCGGAGGAGAGGATGGACTGGATGTTGTACGTAGTATTGTGAAGAAGCTACCGTTCTGGTGTGTCGAAAATGCCGTTTGCTGGATGGAGGTTGATCCGACCCATCCAGCTTTACTTCGAAAATGGCTGGAAAGCGATTGCTCACTGGGCGTCGTCTTTGTACACACGTACCGGGACCTCTACGGCAACGATCGCTTCGTGAAACTAAGGGTAACTCGAACGAAGTAAGGCTGTGGTACCTTGCTCCATTCAACTATGACAGTGCAGTGCATGGAATGGCTTGCTTTAGAAAATCTCTGGTGTGAGTATAGAGCAAACCATGTTCTATCGTCTGATCCGAATGGCCCCCTGTCAACTACTTTACTGCTCGATGTGGGATCTATCTTGAAGGCTGGTAGTTGGAATACGTCTATTGATTAAATAGCTGCTTACTGTTAAAAAGAATAGAAGCGAAAATGGTTGTGGGATGATGAGGTTGCCATTTAAAGGCCACTTCATGGCGGCAGAATGAGGCTCAATTTTTTGGTGCTTGAAGGATCTTGGTCAAGCTGCTGCTCATCCTCTGTTCGGAGTATTTCCATACTGGCCTCTCCAATATCCAGAGCTTCCTGAAGGAGTACCGATGTACTCACATGGAGAATATCATTTTCGGTAGAATCCGGAAAGACGGAAAGCAGCAGCTGAAGACTTGGGAATACTGCACGACAAGGGCCCACTCGAGACGAAGTTTGGGCGAGCTCAACGCCGGCATTCGTTTGTTGATTACTCTGGGAGGGCTTGTTCATCATGGATGCGCGTACTTCTTGATTTGAAAGAGGCGTAGAGAGTATGTCCAGTGTTTCTTCCTTTACGGTGAGTTCATCGTATGCTTCTCGCCAATGAAGTTTGATCGATGCTTGACGGTATCGGGATCTCCCAACCCTCGCAGAAAAGATGTGTTGGTCCCTTCGGCATTTTGGCGTTGGTCTTTTGTCAAATTTATATTCGCAGTTTTCGACACGTGCCCATCGCACTTTCTGTAGTATATTTATACCTCTTGAAGATTCGTCAAGACTGTTGTATCAAACGTTATTTTAAAAACCAAAAAACGCCAGAGCGAAGCCGTGAAGTTTTGTTTAAATTATAGTGGACTACCGCTACTTCAATAGTTAATATAGATACGTGGCATCGTATTCCGAATCGAAACAGACGACAAATTATAGGCTTCTTATTTGCATCGAGACGGGAAACACTGTCGGACGAGGGCTACATCAGATATAAAACCGATAGCGTCTTACAGTTAGGGTACGCAAACTGAGGGTAAATGAAAAGCATGTAATCCGTAGTCAACACTAGGTCTTGATTACCGAGGATATTGGGGCATTCATCATTTACGTTTAAACATAGCTGTGGGTTTCTTTGAAAATAGGTACTCGGAGTAAAATCGTGAGCTTATGAGGATATTTACCATTCTGTTACTCTTCCTCTAGTTTCGTGGCACCGACAACAGCTCCAGCAGTGCTCTTGGTGAAAGGAAAAGGCACTCGTATGTAGCCTATCCCATCATTTCCGGATTTGGTTGGGCATTTCTCCCCATTTGTTTGCCAGCCCGCATGACTTCGTCCACGAGCAGTAGCTGGTTGGCCAAGACCGTGGCCAGATGCAAGCCTTGACGTTTGACCCGGACATTGTCCCATACACCCTGTTCCGCGCTCAACATGGGTTCCCCCGTTTTGACATCCAAACCAATCGCCATGTTGGTTGAGTTGCGTTCATCCTGAAGTTTCAGCAGGACGTCCTGGACGTCAAAACCCGAATTAGCGGCGAGCGTTTTGGGAATGACCAAAAGCGCCTGTGCGTACGCTTGTACGCCCAGTTTCGTTTTGCCTTTGAGCGTGGGCACGACTTTGTGCAGTAAATGTTCCGAAGCGGCAATTTCAAAGGCGCCGCCTCCGGGCACGAGGGCGCCGTCTTCTACGGCATTTTTGACGGCCCGTAAGCCGTCTTTGGCGGCGTCTTTGATTTGTTCGGTCGTCAACTTATTTGGTCCCTGTAAAAGTAGAGTCCCGGACTGTGAATTGGGGCAGTCTTCCACGAACGTGTACTTGTCTTCGCCGTAGGTGACTTGCTTGACGCTACCGGCGTAGCCCAGCATGCTGGTTTCCAAATCTTCGAGACTGAGAATGATACTACCGCCGGTTGCGAGCGTGAGACGTTCCATATTGCGACGTTTGGCCCGACGCAGGCAAAGGATACCTTCCTTGGCGAACATGTCCAAGCTCAACGGATCCACACCTTTTTGATTGATGATGCAAAAGGTCTCGCCGTCTGCACAGGCTTGGCGCTTGAATTCCACAATGCGCCGACAACGCTCGTCCAACCAAACACGTTCACTTTCGACGAGCTTTTCGCGTTCTTCGGCAGTGGAGTAGACGAAACCGGCCTGCGTTTCGGTTTGTTCGTATTCGAGCGAGATGTTGCAGGTCATGACCTTGACGTTGAGGAGTTGTGTGGGCATGTCGGGGTGGCGGGCACCGTGATCGAGCACTAAACCGGCAACGAATTTGGAATCGACGGCCCGGTGGCGAGCCAAAGTGAGTATTTCCACGCGGTGCAAGTCGAGCGGCGTGTCTGGTTCGTATATCGTTTGAATGGCCGAGACGACCGCCGAAGACATCTAGATAAAAGCGTAAGCGTAGACAAAGTTATAATGGACAGTGTGAGGAAAGGAAAGAGGGGTTGATGGTGTATGACTGTGAGTAAGCAAAGAGACGCCAGAGTGACAACGGGGGCATCCTTGAATTCCGGTATGGCACGGTACGAAATAACTACTCAGCTAACGCTACCACAACAACAAAAGCGCACGTACCTGATCCACAAGAGGACCGTCGAGTTTGGTCGCCAGAGAGGTCCGGGCAATTTGCTGCAATAGATCCCGATTATGGATTAGATCCGGATGAGCTACGGCAAATGCTTTCAGGACTTCCAAACAGGCATCCCGTGCCGTATCGAGTCCATCGGTGAGTACCCGTGGGTGCAATCCTTCCCGTACGAGGAGTTCGGCTTGTCGGAGCAATTCTCCCGTCAACAAGACGACCGACGTGGTTCCGTCACCGGTGACGTCGTCCTGTGCCGTAGCGGTACGGGCAATGAGCGCTGCGGTGGGATGCTGTATCTGCATTTCTTTCAGCAAGGTGAGTCCATCTTTGGTCAACTTGAGTTGCTCAATCGTCCCCCCGACGAGCAGTTTCAAAGTTCCCGTGGGTCCCAAGTTGGACTTGAGTACGTTGGAGAGTCCGACAGCAGCGGCGACGTTGACCTGGAGTGCCTGTTGACGCGAGACAATCTCGGCGTTGGGAGAAATTTCGTGCAGCGTTGAATTGCTCATGCTGCGGGGAAGAATGACGAGGACGAAGAGGAAGTTTGGTGCGCGGAAGGTGGAATAGGAACTAACTGTAACTGTAAATGTGCGAGTGAAAGAACGATCGGGAGTGAACAATTTAGATCGTAATGGATCGTATGGGACAAAGGCGTTGACGGTATAACTGGTAGTGCAATAGTCGTTGTTGTTGTTGTTGTTGTTGTTGGTAGCGGTGTAGGTCAGCAAACAAGCTCGAGAGCGGTAACGGCAGCCTACAACGAATCCATGGTCGATTTCGGAATGCCGGGCGGACCATGGATGGCTTGATGGTACCCGGTAGGCGGGACAGCCAGACGGAATTCCCCTCTGAACAAAAAGTACGTTCGCCTGAATATGTACATCGCTCACCCTTCCCACAAGGGTCGTCGGACACACATGTTCTGTGGACGCGATTGTCGTCAAAGACTCGGGGGGAATCGTGGGAACAACTTGAATTTATTCCAACGGATCCGTAACCATAGTGCATGTCGGCAATTGTCCATATTAGATAGAAGACGTCCTTTTAGCTAAATTAAATTTCAGTCGGCACACTTGACGAGCAAATTGTACAGTCTATCAAAAATTGCACGTGGGAATCCTCGTAGTTGCACGCCGGTCGGCGAGGCTGGCTGGGGAGGCGTAGTACTTGAAATATCGACCTGCAAGAATACCTACTGTGTCGTGTATTCATGTATTTTTGTATATGTATGTGTGTGGACTCGATTCGGCAGGAAAGTGGTCGTACAAAAGCCCCTAAAAGCCCAAGAAGCGAGTCTCCAACACAGCCCCGAAATACCCAGTGCAATTGACAGTGAGTAGCCTGATGGTGCTGTAGAGCCTTCCCGTGCCAACAGCAAAATCCAACCGTATTGTGAGAGAAGAGCCGGGATTGACTGACAGTCAAGTTCGTTGATTGGTATTCTACAGTAACGTTGTGGTGGTCAAGGCCGTTTCGTTTGTTTGTTTGTTTGTTTGTTCGTTCGGTTGCCAGAGAAGCACTCGTCCATAGGAATTTCTCTCGACGTCGAGCGCCAGAGCGCACCTCTTCGAATTATTCTTCAGGAACCCGAGTCTACGCCTTGCCCTTTCTACCGTCGCTACGTCTCCGCCACGCTAACACCGTGGTAACGTAATACTGACGGCTTTCCGGGTAAGCGTGTGAAAGATGCAGTCACTCGTAGATAATCTTTGTCGATGTTGGGACACCGCCGGTACCAAGGCAGCAGTGTCCCCACCGGCAACTCCCACCGTCTGGTCCGAGTGCATAGCGGCATCTGACGTTCCCGAAGTGGGGGATTTATCCCTACCGATATCGCCCACGCGACAGTCCACCTTTTCTTCCAACGCAACCCCGGATATGAAACGACGGACCCGAAGTCTCGCACTAAGAGACAAACAGTGGGATGCCTTGTTTGAAGGCCAACAACCGCAACGCTCCCCAACAACCCCGTCGCGACCCACCTTGATCAATATCGAGCCCCGGAGATATCGTTCGGAATCGGCGGTGACGAAAGAACCAGTCCGTTCGGAAAAGGCTTTGGCTACACCGGCGCAAAGACACCCCGGGGCCAAACGAAAACGTCCCGCCGACATTTTTCGGACCAAGCCACGGACACCCTCGCGCTCGGGATCCGTCGGTGCCAACGCTACCAACTCCTTTTCACGATTTCTGTCCCGGAATCCCGCCCTCGCCAGCACCTTGTGTTTCGCTTCGCCGGTACACAGCAACGCCGAACCCGAGGTCGTGCCGCTCGACGAAGTTACCAGTGTCGTGTCGGATTCCCACACCCTCCATACCCAAGACGATACCATTGCCTCGACGGTCTACTACGAAGAAGTCAAACTGGCGGGAATGCAACAGCACTCGCCGCTCATGCCGTTGTTTCCCGAAACGAGCATCCGGGACGGTGACATCATCAGACTCAGCGACCCCGACGAACGGCGACGTACACGCACCTCGCCAGTGGTACCTTCGGCACACGTCCTAGCTTGGAAAGAGCCCACATTAGCGGATTCCCGGCAGCCGCATGGCGGACCGGATGCTTCCCTTCCACCCATGACCAAAAGTAGTAGCGACAGTACCCGCCAATCGGATGCTTAAAATAGCAGATTGGATCAGCTACTATCAATCAGTACGATTTGATGCTGTACTATTTGTATTACGTAATTCTGTCCTCTCTGTGCTGGAGTCATACCGTAGACTCCAAAAAACCAACAGGTGAAGACACAAGCGTCCCGACCGAATGAAAACCTCAAACAACCATAGAACAGGATCCGGAAATAGGTACCTGTAAATCATCAACAGTCTGGTTTGCTTGTATGTCTTGTTACGCCGGCAGGATAAGAGAGAACCCGGATTCATAGTTTCCGCTACCAGATGTTGCGTATCTGAATACAGTCTGAACGACTCCCAAGAAATATGAACAAGATGAGTTTCCATTATTTCTTTCTGTTAAATGTGATCAAATTCTGTCAATCGAAAGAAGAGATCCGTTCGTCTTCTGTCGAACAATCGTCTATGTTGAAAATCGTGGAAGTGCAGTCGGTAGCGGAACCCTTTCTCTTTAAAGCCGCCGTGGACGACAGGGCGTCCACTGTCTTTCGCATGGAACCCTGTAAAAGTAAGTGACATCCGGCATTAAAATCGAGGCTTTCTATTCCGTTGGGCACCCAAAAGACTCGCAATGAAGTCCGGTATTCTGGCAATGCCATATGTCGCAGTTTGCGTTAACGGGTCGTTATCGTCGAAACGATTGATTCCACGTACGCTTTGGGACAGTCCAACGCGTTTGGAATCTTTCAACATCGCCGTTGGAAGGTTTTGGAGGGTGCAGGAACGGCGCGAAAGTGTTGCCGTCCGCAAGGGTTTAGCCGGACCGTCCGGCCGACCTTGGACCTCGAAGGAAGTGGCAGAGGGCGCGACCTCATCTACGTTTCTTCGCTGGTCTCGATAGTTCCTTGGGGGCTAGCAAGTGTCTCCGATACAAGCTGACATGAAATCTCGTTCTTTGTTTGTGCGCCTACTCTTTCTGGATTCTTACTTTCGATCCGCCCAGTGTTTCTCGACATTTTCTCTAATACCTGATCCAACTGGTGCTGCTTCAGCATTGCTACACATGTCAGCTACAGTTACTACATCGATGCATGTTCTGTAAATTGTTGACTGTGAAAGTGAAAACAAAGAGCCTTGCATGATTGGAACGGCAATTAAACTCCACGCAATCACTTTCATTACATCAAAAGGCTTTTTTATTAAAAAGTAAAGTGAGTCTTATCTACTGTTGTCAACAAGAAAATATAATCTGATCATATCGGGATTGACTGCGAGTATTTGCTCGGTTTCCTCGCAGGGATCATTCTTGTCAAAAGCGGCAAACAAAAGGAGGGGCTCAACGATTGATAAGACGAAAAACTACTGACCGTTACATTACGATGCAGAGGTGCCGACGTCCCCCAGTCGTGGCGCTGACTGTGAATTTGGGAAGTCCAACACTTGTCCGTCCTCTCAGAATTCGAAAATGTTCGTGCGGCAGAGCTCGATGGAATAACAACTGACACGTCTTTTCATAATTTTTCGATCCCGATGACGACGCGTACTAACGAAACAAAAACTTCCATCAAGACAAGAGGGGCAGACGGAATATGCTGTTGAAACGATGGCCGCCTTTCTAGAAAGTTGGCACGAAGCTGCCATCACATCACTTGGCCTTTTCTGGACCGCATTTTGGGCATTTGCGTTAGGCTACCTTATCTCTTCTATGATCCAAGTTTTTGTGACGCGAAAAAAAATGCAAGAACTCATGGGCGTTGAAGGCGTAAAGTCAATTGCCTTGGCAACTTTTTTCGGCTTTGTGAGCTCTTCGTGCAGCTTCGCCGCTTTGTCTGGAGCCCGTTCTCTTTTCGCCAAAGGGGCTGGCCTTGTACCAGCTTTGTCGTTTCTTTTGGCTTCGACCAATCTCGTAATCGAGCTAGGAATCGTAATTGCCGTCTTCCTGAGCTGGGAATTTGTGGTTGGTGAATATGTCGGAGGGATTATTCTAATTCTGTTAACGTGGCTCCTGGTCCATTTTACGACACGGTTTGCTCCCGTGGAAGAAGCACGTCAGCGAGCGCTAAAGCATGAAAATGCTGGTAGCGAAGGCCAAGGTAGCCACGGCAATCAAAGAAGACGGAATGAAGGCGAGAGTATGAAAGATGGCGCAAGTCGCGACAAGAGGAACAGCGACACGGAAAGGGAGGTAGAAGACGGAGATGCTTCCGACGATGACGATCACGAATCCAGAGATGAAGATAACCAAGGTAGCATGAAGCCGCACAAGTTTTTTGCCAAGGATTCATGGGAACAGGTGGCAATGCGCTACTTCATGGAGTGGAACATGGTTTGGAAAGATGTAACAGTTGGCTTTACTGTTGCTGGCATTGTCTCCGCTTTTGTGCCCAATTCATTTTTCAATTGGTTGTTCATAAGCGGGGACGACCCATCTTTCTGGGAATTGCTCGAAGAATGCTTGGTCGGCCCTGTTGCTGCCTTTTTCACGTTTATTGGCTCCATGGGAAACATTCCACTGGCCGCGGTCCTCTTTGAGAACGGCGTTTCGTTTGCCGGGATAATGGCATTTATATTCTCAGACCTTGTTGTGATCCCCATCATTCGAATCAATGCAAAGTACTACGGATTGAAGATGGCGTTGTACATTTTAGGAGTCTTTTTGACTGTGTTGGTCGCCACGGCACTGATTTTGTACTATGTCTTCGACGTCATCGGAATCTTACCGTCTCCGGAAAGCGTTGACTCTTTGAGCGAACGGGACTTTTTTGAACTCAATTATACGTTTGGTTTGAACATCATCTTCCTCGTAATGTCTGTTGGCCTGTTTGGCTGGTACTTTGCAAAGCATGGCTTTGGCTGGTCGATGGGCGGCACCGTCATCGAGATTGGGTTGTTTTGGCTTGCTCTGGCTTCGTACATATGGTTGATTGGTGGATTGCTTGCCATTGTTTAGATTGAAGATTTGTATTCGTTGATTCATGTAGCAGTACTTACTTTTCTAAAGCCACATCTGAACGTTTTCTGACAAACTATATTCATTTGAAGCTGCTAGAGACCTAGTTCATCAGATTACCGTTTCGTTCGTGTCAAGCATACTTTTTATTTGCTTTGTTTGATGTGACCATCCTTTTATCTCTTACTTTCTATTTAAAACTATTCCACTGGGGTGTGACTGTGAAAAAGAAAAACGATTGGTTGTTGTTTGCAAGCTAGGCAGTTCCAGTACGAAGCGATCTGTAGTCTATGATACTTATGACTTATGCCTTATGATGCAAAATGTAGCTAATATCAACTGTAAGTTATGATTGTGCTGGAGTGTTTTTGATTGGGCAATTGGATGTTGTCTCGCGTCAACGATGGTGGCGCGATTGAAAGAAGTCATGGGACCCACAGTCGCAAAAAACCGAGTTTGCGCATCTACAGCGATACTACAATGGTGGTATGTTGCTGCTTGGACTTGCATGAGGCTGTCATGTGAAGTGACTAGGCAATTTAACAATCTACATCAACATGAGTGAAAGCGTCTGGTCCAAGACGATTTTGGTAGCGCTGCTCCGATTATTCATTTGCCTCTACGTCTTTCCATTTCTGCTGGTCGGCGTTCATTTACATGCCGTCGCTTCCTCCCACCAGACGCTCTTCGTATATATACAACGTAAAGAATCAGGAGAAGCTATTGGTGTAGATAGGGAAACACGAAAAAATATCTACGGAACCTCGCCGTCGATTGGGGGTGATAACGGCGTCGATGACGCTGTCATCACGGGAGTATACGACTACGTTCAAGAAGGTTTATTCGTTTGGCGAGAGTCGCAACATATAAAGTCGTCGTCGTGGACTCGATTTTCTTGGCCTGATATTACTTCAAACAGATTCACTTCCCCGCGTGATGGCTTTTCGATCACCGACATTTCGTCGGTAGTAAGTCCAACAAGGTTAAGTCGTTCCAGAGATAGCTCCGAGTGGTGCTTGTATGCAGGACGGGATTGGAAAAAAGTTGCTTGTCACGAAGGATCAGCCGTAGTGGGTGAATACATCGACACCGATACTGTTAGCGGTGCTGTAGACACATCATCGCAAAATGACAAGATTCGCATACAGATCCAATATATTTCTTCGTTCGATCGGTGGAGACATGGGTCTGCTTCATCGCCATTTGGCTACCGAACAACAATCAAACTTAAGCCGTGGCAGCGCATGCTTCTGGAAAAACCCGCGACGCTGTTTTGGATGGGGATCAATATTGGTCTAGCGTTTGTATATTGGAATCGGCGTATTGCAGTCTCGTCCGTTGCCAAAGTGTATAGCAAGATGATGCATGATGGAGAAATATGGCGCGGGCTGTCCGGTGCGACGGCCCATTTCGAGACTTGGCATTTATTCTTCAATATGCAGGCTCTATACAGTTTGGGATCTGAGTTAGAAAGCAATGATGGTAGCACCAAATATTCCAGTGTCACGTTCTTTATGTACACAGCATCGCTCGTGCTTTGGACTACCATTTTTTGGTTGCTTTTGGAAACACTAAAGCGACGATTTGAAAGCGCAATGTCACCGGTCGCATCGGGGGATTCTCCGACTGTTGGATTTTCCGGCGTCTTGTTTGCCTGGATGGTGGTGGCCTCGCTCGAACAATCTCAGACTTGTCCAGTGCATTTTCTGCCGAGTCTGTGTTTTGTCACGCACGAATTTGTTGGCTTCCGGTTCAACTTTGCCCCGCTCGTACAGCTTGGCATTGCTCAAGTGTTGCTGCCCCGTGTTAGTCTAACGGGACATTTGGCAGGAATTTTATCCGGGTTGGCACTGCACTGGGGCTTGTTGCCCTTGGCATATACGCAACCAGCCGTTTTGTTACCCACCTTGTACGCGATGTATCTGAAATTCGTTTGTCCCACTACTCAAGTGTTTAGTACAAGGCTCGGCTCGAACGACACTTCGGACCGTGTCGCACGATTCTCGCACCAATGGGGGTTGAAGATCGTTTTGGCCATGTCAAGCTGGACGTTTGGCGTCATGAATGCACTAACGATTTGCTTTGGACTAGTTGTTGGCTATGGGCACTGGAATAGTGGTAAGCTACCGAAAGATATAAGAGTGGTGAAGGGGTGGATGATCACGGTTGTCTTGGCATGTTTATTGGACGCTATGAGCGTAGCAGGCTGGACACTTTTGGTCCCTGGCGCCTCGCGCCTACCGGCAGCAATCGCACCTACGTCTGTAATGGTCATCCGATGGGTAGCCTTTATGACGAGTTTGGCTGGGGCGGCTTGTCATTTGACGCCAACCGGTAGCACCGGTGATAGTGGCGATGAGGCTAATACTAGTGGTATATTTGACATGGTACTCGGATGGACTGTGGTCCAGCCAGCGACGGTGTTGGCTCATGCTTGGTCCCGAGATCGTGTCTTGCCGACCGGTGTCTTTGCCGGACCTGGACAAGCGCTAGGGGGCGTGTCGTGCTCTACCGAGCTTGCTTCCTCGACGCGACCAACCCGTTGGGGTGGACAGGGGTATCGTCTCGGTGCAAAAGTAGACGATCGAAACCATGACACGGAGCTCTCCGTGGTGCTGTAAGGCTTTTGGAATCCGTGCACTTGTGTCCAGGGGAGCAGTGAGGGTTTTACTTTGGCCTCATCTAGAGTGTGGGCGATACCGACAAGAAGAGATCCTCGTGAACCCTAAATTTTCAAGTAACGAAAATCGCTGACAGCATAGTTTACTTTAGTGTGTATCGCGAACAGAGAGCCATCGATAGTTTGTTTGATTCAGTGTGTACGCTGCCGACGTCTGTAGTGTCTTCACGGCTTGGTAACATCTCCTTTTCGTCGGTAGGTGGCCGCCACTTCGGGATCGACTTGATCCAGAATGAACTCCATGGCGGTTTCGAATTCCGGAATGTTGCGCATTTCAAACTTGGCACCATCCCGCAGAAAAGCCACCATATCCCCGTCGCCGAACAATCGTTTGGCGGTACGCAGCTCGACAATGTCGGGATAAACAATTTCGGCCATGTCCTTGCCACCAATACCGGAAGTTACCCGAATGCGACGGGAGGTGATCTTGTAACGGACCCAGGCCTGCCGGGCCCACGCTGCCGCGGCCGGGATTATACCCACCACGGTGAGAATGGAAATAGTGGGGACAATTGTTTCGGTAATGGCGGGCGGGCCTTCGTAGTAGACTTCTTCCGGAGCCAGTGTCGTTTTGGGCTTGACACCGGTACTACTGCTACTCTCGCTGCCTCCTTTGCGTTTGCCGCGTTTGGCCTGTACAAAAAAAACGGGGCACGAGCAAACGAAAAAGGTTGAGAATGGAGTTGTTGGGGTTGCCTGTTGAGGCCGAATGAGCGACAGGAATCGGCTCCCTATTGTGCTTGTCGGCGAGTCGTACCTTGGCGGCGCCCCGTCCTAGTTTTTCCACCGTATCCAAGTCCGGTTCCCCGGAAATAGCACCGGTGTCGTCTTGGGCAGTGGATGCGGGAGGTTGCAAGGCCGCATCAGTAGCGGCCGTCTTGTCACTGTCCGACATGCGCAATGGGGAACCGTGCGGGGTACACAACGAGACGGGTCGAACAAAGGCAACGCCCGACGTCGTAAAGGCCTGTGCCGTCGACGCAGCGAGTACCACGAGCAGTGCAAATCGATTCATGAGGAATTTGTGATGTCTTGGTAGTGTGCGAGAGAGAGAGAGAGAGAGTGTGTGTGTGTGTACGTTATGTAACGGGGTTATTGCTGTGCGAGTGTCGTCTCGGTAGCTGCTAACTGTAAACTGTTCTCCTAGAGTATGTACTAAAGGAGTGGGTAGGAACACGTCTCTCGTCGCTGGAGGGTGGAAAAAAGAGGACAACGTTTGTATCGGAACAACGATCCGTGGTGATTGTGAATCAGCAGCGTTGTGTTGTAATTGGATTTGCGACACCTACGAATACAACTTGGGCGGAAACAAGGTATGTATTGTTGTGCCCAACGAGGATCGTTTCGTACGGACTCCACATGCATCGTCACGGCCTTTGTCAGACGCGTCCTCGTCATCCCGTTGTTCTCGCGACTAATTTCAGTCCGGTTTCCGGATCCCAAACGTCATTCAATCAACTTAGTTCAAGAACCTACTTCCGATAGATCTCTGAAAATGGGAACGTGGACTCACGTTGTGGAGTTAGACACATTCCCGTTCTGGGATCCGACGAGACAAAGCCCAATCCATTCTAGGATCGTGTGACATACAGAAGGATATTTTGAACGGTCCTTGGATCGACTCTACCCGGTACTCAAAGTTCGTCCCCAACAGGATTTTGTCAAAACTCGCCGTAGCAACGAGGAGGACACAGGTCATCGAGGACAGTCATTCGAAGGAAAACATCCTACACAAAAAACGCCAAAATTGGGAACGCCCACACCTTCCTCTCCAATAACTTATGCTTTGCCGAATTTACGGATCCCAAAAAATCATTCTCTCGTTTTGGGACAAGACTTTTTCGCAACAAAACTTGCCCTTGCCAGTCCTTGTCGTGGACTACCTGCCGTATGGAACATTGCTCCACCACAAACACCTCTACAAACTGCTTGATTACATTGAGTAGTCTGCCAGCGAAGTATATTAACACGAAAGGAATATGGAGGACGTAGAAGAAGTGGCAGAGGCACTTCCGACGATTCCCGAGGACGTTCCGACCCTGACGACCGAGGAAGCGACAACGCTACCGGTGCCTGTTGCAAACTCTGACCTTGACGAAGTCACGGACGCTCCCGAATCCGTAGAGACGGAACAATCACCGGAGATTGTCGAGGAAGACATTGACACCTCCGAACCAGCCTCGGTCACGAATAGTACCATGGACGACTACGATTCTGTTGCTAGTGAGCAATCCAACAACGTGTCCAGGGACGAGGCCGATTCTCACGACTCGCATGAAGAGGTGCAGGGGTTGACGGTGGCTTCTGCAGTAGGTCCCGTCTCTTCCCCGTCGCATGTCAGTGGTCAGTTTGATGAAATTGAAGTCGACGAAAGCATGCTTCTACCAACCGATGACGAAGAGGAACTGATTGAAGAAGAAACGGAACAAGTTGACTTCAGGGAAGATTCCTCCGGAGGCTTTGAAGAAGTCGAGGTGCCTTCGGACAACGAAGGCGACATACTTATTGCGGATGACGAACCTCTTGAAGATGATGATACGCATGCCTCCATCGATCAGGTCAGTGAATCGGACGATAGTGCTCATAGCGGAGAGATTTCGCCAGAAGATGAGGTACCGAATGGCGACACCTCGGACGAATCGATCTATAGCGTGAGTGATGCGCCCCGCGAAGAATCTGTTCCTAGTCTCGACTCGGCGGTCAGCTTGAGTACTGAAGATAGGAGTTCGAATTCAGTGAGCTTCATGTTAGCCAACAACGAAGTATTCTCTCCCTCAGATTCGGCTGTGGTTAACCCCAACTTGTCCATGGAGCCGCTCACGAAAACGGCTTCCGTCGCGCACACCGAGCCGCTCGAGTTTGAGCTAGACGAAATGGGACCAGTCACAGGCATTCAAATCGAGGACTCCAGCAGCCGTACGTCCGTCAATAGTTCTTCCCACAGCGATCCATTCTCTCGTCAAACTGACGACAGTAACGAGGTTGCCCTTATTCCATTTGTAGACTCGAACGAAAGCAACGCCTCACAATGGACACCACTTTCAGCTTCTACTCCGGTCATGACTCCTTCAGGTAGGGTTTTTGCCCCTGCACCGCCAACCATACGGAATTCCACCATGGGCTTGTACGAGGATGAACCGACGGACGAAATGGGTGGCATGGATCGTCACAATGAAAACCCGACCGTGGTACCAAAACACGAGGACTTAAATCGCAACAGCGGAGACACGGCGAAGATTGGTAAAGTAACCGCTGCGGGGACAGTGGCAACAGCTCTGGCAGCATCGGAGCGATCGCCACTGGATGCCAGCATGCCGATGGAAGACGCCATGTCAACGCACCCAATAGAAACAAGCGGCTCGTACCACGAAGCGGGTCTTGAGGACAAATCATCTTCGCACAATCTGGGGGAAGAGTTTCACGACGAATCAGCTTCCGGGGATGATAGCGTGTTCTCTGGTGCCGAAGAAGGTAGTGATGGCGATATGGAAGGCGTTGCTATTGAGGAGACGGACGACGAAGAGCCCGATGGCGTCAGAGAAGAGTCCTTAGAAGAACTGGATCGCGAAGAATTCGAGTTCGATAGCGACGATGGTGATGACGCTCGTGTCAAGGGGCAGTCTTCACTAGTACTGACAGCATACGCTGGTCCAGAAAGCGATGAAGATTCCGTAAGCCTGGTACGCACGAGTGATGACGGAGAGGATATCGAAATTGGTCTGGAAGGGGCCTCGGAGAAGGATTCCGCTTCCTACCGAGATGAATACGGAAAAAGCATGGACGAGGAGGACAGCCATTATCGCGGGTGCTGTGCGGTTTTCTTGTCAAATCCCTGTACGCAACTTTTGTGCTGCGTCATATCCGTCTTGATCATTCTAGGGGTCATATTGGTGGTGGTGCTAGCGGGGGGCGATAGTCCGACGGATGGTGGTAGACCATTCCCTACAGGTGCCCCTAATGGAGGGAGTGTAACGTCGGCCCCCACACCAGATGGTTTTACACGAATGGTAAGTTGCGAATTGTGACACTTGACGAAAATTTACATTAAACGCCTCATATTATATTGATTACACAGCCGACCACTTTGCCTACAAACTCTCCAACTCCCTTCAATATCGAAAGTGTTTTACTGGCGAAGCTCAGCGGCATTGCCGGATCGAGCTTTGGGTTTTCCGCCGCGATGACGCGATCGTCTCGCTCTTTCATGGCAATTGGTGCCCCGGAGGGCGGTGCCGGTTCGGTGTCAATGTATAGTAACTCGACTGGTCAATGGCAATCTTTTCAAGTTCTATCATCTCCACAACAAGAAGGAAGATTCGGAGCTGCAGTCTCGTTAACCGACGACACGTCCTCTACTGGTTTGATGGTCGGCGCACCAAATGTCCTCGCTACAGGCACAAACATACCTGTAGGAGCAGCCTACTATTACGAGTACAACCGTGCCGATGCCAGATGGGCACAGCTTGGATCAGTGATACAAGGAGGTGCGTTAGCGGAAAATGCCCAGGAGCACTTTGGTGCTGCAGTTGCAACCAGTGATGTTTACAGGGTTGCCATTGGTGCTCCAATGAACAACGCCGCCGCTGCTCGTGCAGGACGTGTCTACACCTACGAATATAGACAAGATGGAGCCATCTTTGACTGGGTCCCCATGTCTGATTCGTCAGTGACAGGCACAACAACAGATGAACGATTCGGTTCCTCGCTTGACATGTCCACTGATGGAAACGTCATGGTAGTCGGTTCGCCCTTTCGAAGCCTTTTTTATATTTACCAGTGGAACGGTAGCACATGGTCCTTCATATTCTCGGGGTCGACCCCTGGTGGAAATCTAGATGAGGAGTTTGGATCTTCGGTAGCTGTCCTGTCCAATGACTTTATCGCTGCTGGTGGTCCAGGTGCTAGTAACGAGGCCGGGGTCGTTCGAGTCTATGAGCTCCAAAATAACGGTTTGTTCCGACAGTTTGGACCAGATATCGTTGGCAGAAATGGCGAACGTATTGGGGAGCTCAACAGTTTAACGGGAGCAATCACTGAACGCGGCCCGGCTGTCTCGGTGGGTACTGTTGACGGTCTTATTAGAAGATTTGACTACAATGCCAATCTCGGTGAATGGCAAGAACGCTTTGAAGCTGTCAGCACTGGATTTTCTGGACCAGTGTCTTCACTATCCATGGTCACCAATGGACTAGCAAGTTCGATTGTTGCAGGGCACGCTGCAGGAAATGAAGCTGCCGTCTATGAAGCCTTCTTTGGACTCACGGCCAACCCAGCTGGAGTCCCAGACGTTACATTGCCGCCGGTAGCCTCTGATTCTCCTTCACCGACTGCTGTTCCGACCCCTCCGCCCGGGCCCGAGACAATGACACCTTCGCCTACTGCTGTCCCGATTCCTCAGCCCAGTGCCGAGAGCTTGGTACCGAGTCCTGGTGTTTCATCCTCTGCACCTTCTCTTTTGCTGACGCTTTCATCAGCTCCGTCGCCTGCTACCGTCAATATGACTGTTTTACCGACTTTGGCCCCTTTATCTGGGACCCCTTCGTCGGCTCCCAGTGTAGCTTTGTTGGCCATTTCGCTTGTTCGCCTTCTCCCAGGTGGAAGTCCGAACACCGACACTGGCTCTTCCGTAGCTTTGACAGATTCTTCCTTGGCCTTCGGTGCACCGTTGTTCCAGAATGGGGGAGGCATTGTTCAGCCTTACCGAGGATCTGGAGGGGGCTATACTGCGCTGGATCCTATCTTTGCCGTGAATGGTGGGCGTTTTGGAGAAGCTGTCGATGCTACGGACGGTGGTGGTCGTAATGCACTTTTGGTCGGAGCCCCCACAGCTTTTGACGAGCAAGGCTTGAATGTTCGCTTCGGCGCTGCCTACTACTATGAGCTTGTCGGTGATGTGTACTCTATGATTGGATCGACAATAGAACCACCGCTGACGCCTCAAGCTTCTGGCGGTCGATTTGGTACGTCTGTGGCCGTCGCCAGGAATATTAGACGAGTTGCAATTGGTGCTCCCTTCACGAGTACGTCGGCCACTGTCCAGCGTACCGGTCGTGTTTACACATACGACTATGACGGCACCAACTGGACAGCTTTGGAAACGACTCCCGTAGAAGGCTTCGTGACGGACGATTTCTTGGGTTTCGATGTGGATCTTTCCGATGACGGTTCTCGTCTTCTTGTAGGAGCACCAGGGAGCACTAGTGGTGTGGTGTTGTACTATCAGCTTTCTGGACTTTTCTGGCAACCTATTTTTTCGCTACCTGGCTTTGAATCAGACGAGCTCTTTGGGACCACGGTCAAGATTCTGACTGCCGATGGCAATACCATAGCCATGGGAGGACCAGGCTTTGGAGCCAGCAACAATGGCGTGATTCGGGTTTACAGACGAAGTAGCGATGGAACTTTCGTCCAGCAAGGCCAAGATATTGTTGGCGCCGCCAACGAGCGATTGGGAAACCGCAACACGCTCACTGGTTCGAATGGCAAGTTGCTTGTCGGGACGGCCAGTGGTACAGTCAAGCGACTAGACTATATGGTTTCCACGGATGAGTGGACTCAAGTTTCGGAGCAGGAGAACGTCAGCAGAATTTCGGCCCTCGATACTACTGGATCGGTAGACACCTTCTTGTTGGGCGACGTAAGTCAATCTCAAGTTTCGTTGTACACAATCGGATAAAACGTGCATAGTAATTGTCAGTTCTTAATTGAAGCTTGCCCGGAATAGAGGAGATAGAGCACCACCATTCCTCTTGTTTGATAGCGTGCAATTCATGATAGAGATAGCATACCTCGACTGTCCTTTCAATGTTTTGCAGTTTAAAGAGTCTCCTCGAACAAATGTGGAAACGGAGTGCTTGGAAATATCTGCTTCTAGCAATGGAATTTGAGTTTCTCTCCCTATTGTCAGACACAAGAAAGCTTTAAGAATACAGTTTTGCTACCGTGCTGTAAAAGTGCCCCCAGCCTAGCAAAGAGAAGACAATCTGATTTTATCTAACGATTGCGCTGATAGGGGTCGTAAGGAACAACATCGAAACCGGGTCGGGGCGTGACTGGGAGGCGGTTGAAAACACTTCTTACGCTTCCACCATCCAACCCTGTCTTGCCGGATCGATAAAAAATCTTTAAAAAACGTTCTTGTTAACAAGGACATTACCCACAGCATTCGGTGCATCATAAATTGTGTGCTCCACGAAGGCAAATATTCTATCCCTCTTGAAAGGCCGTCGAAACGACATCAACTGATTCGTACTCATTGTCCGCCACGGCGTAAACCAAATACAAGACGGCATCATCTTTGAGTTCAAGTCCTGCGATTGTACTATCGTCTTCCAATACTGTGGTGTCTAACAGTAGTCGCATTTGGTCGGCATCGACTCCATCCGTCGAATGTTGAGAAGCGGCAAGTGCTAGCTGCGTTTTGAGGCTAGCAATGGTATCGGACGTCTCACAGAGAAGGCAAAACGTTTGGTTGCGGCGCTCCACGCGAAGATAGCTGCAAGCGCCAAGGGAAAAAAGAAGATGAGCAACAAAAAAACACGAGTTACAAATCACAGCACAAAGAAGTCGTCCCCGGGGGAACGATTTGTCATTATGCACTACTTGCAATACCTTCGTTTACACTAGAAGCCTCGATATCTCTCTACTTACAGTTTAGTGCTCGACATTCTTCAAAGGCGACCTGTTGTATTGATTGTCGCGACGAGTCTCAAAGTGCAAACGGTGTCGACTATTTCTCCTGATTGTTGATCTCGTGTTGCATTTTTCAATGTAAGATGCGGTCGTTTCCGTGTCCTCACCGTCACAGAGAGTGCTAGGTTTTCCTTCAGTGTCACAATGCTCGAATTCCTCTTAATTCAACATTTACATATCATAAATAGAAATGTCATATCTTGTCGTCTCAGACGACGAATGGATCCGCCCTTGTTTAGGTCAGGCAAATTGCTTTTCCTCCTGTTCACAACACTGCTAATATAATGTACGTAACTATACTCTAGTCTTGACCGAACCGCCTTCTCCTAAATGTAAGGCAAACAAAGTTTGCGATGCTCGATTCGGGGATCGGTCGAGCAGGGGTAGGACCCACCCAGCGTCTCGTTCCGAAACCACTCCACTACGGCATCTCCACCACGTTGCTTCCAAAGGAGTCGAATATCCTTGGCATTTATTCGTAAGGGTGCGTCAAACAAATGAATGGAGGTATCATTGGTAATGTAGCCAGCTCCATAAACCAGCCACTTGTTCGGCAGTTTCCGGGCCAAGAATCCCGTTGTTTCTGGTTTCCGAATGTATGCTGTACCAAAGCTGGCCACGGCAGCAAACACTCCAAAAGTGGATATGGCAACAACGGATTGATGAGCCATGACAATGCGGGCGTATGTGAGTGCCATAGTTTCCCGTATGTCGTTGTGGACGCGAATTCGCGCTTCGGGAAACCGCTCTTGCAAAAAATCTACCAGTGCATCTACCACCAAACGACAACGCTCACCTTTGCCAGAATCAATATTTCGTTGCTGAGTGGCGTTGGCATTGAATGACTGGGTAACAATCCCTATTGAGCTTGTGTTGACAAAAAGATGTCGGGCGTAGTCATGAAACTTCATGAATCCAAAGCCGGGATGATTGCTTGCCATTAAATCTACCAAAACAGAGAGTGAGAGAGAGAGATCTGAGTTTTGGTGGAACGTAATTGGTGGGGCTGTACCGTGACGTAGAGCTATCCGGTGTTATAGACATACCTCCACAGCGAAAATGAATGACCGATTCGTCTAATTCAACACTTGGATACAATGGCACGTCGGTGCTCTCTACTACTGGAAGCTGTCGAATACTACGATACTTGGTTGAATCGTTCGTCGTGGTATTCCACAAGTGTATACGGGCCCACGCGCCACTAGGATGGTCTGGATACGGTATACCTACCATACGGATCGCCATTGTACGCCACTCGTGCTGCATCTCGTTCAGTAAGTAGCCCATCGGTGAAAAGTTGGCGTTGGAGCACGCCTTGGATACAGATACGGATCGTCGGGAGGGATCATGTGCAGGCACAGGATGAGTGGCCTCGGGAAAGAAACCCATCACATGAGGCAAGAGAAGCTGTGACTTCTGGTCGATGGCGTCGGGGCACGTAATAAGAAGATCGGCGTTTCCCAGTGCCCGTGCGGCTATTCGAAGACCGTACAAACCGGTAAGGAAATTGCCACTGCCCAAATGACTTTGTCGAAACAAGTCATCACAGCCAAAGGAAATGTTGAGCAAGATAGGCCCCTGTTTGGTTTCACTACGGCCCAAGGAAGTGCGCAAGACGTCGCAACCATAGTTGCCACTCCAGAAGGAACTCAAAAAGTGATCCATTTGCCCCACTCCTTGCCACGTTATGATTTCGGTGTAGTTCGTTGCGCTCAATAAGCTGTCGAGTCGACTTCTAAAGTGATCTTTGTAGGCATTGGAAGCAAACTCTGAATCGTTGAAGTGGTACCCGACACCACTTATTGCCGCAGTGCCGTAAGGTCGGCGGAGGTTGGCGATATTCGGCAGAAAGAGGATTCCGCGAAGCAAAAAGTGAATGCCCACAGTGACTACGGCGACGGCCATAGCAATACAACGAACTACAGGTCGGCGTTTCATCTTGCCCGATACAGTCCAAACCGGAGATCCCGCGTCTGCAGTCACTTGCTTACCGTCAGTGCCTCCTGGTCATTCAAAACCATTCCGGAAAAAAATGGCAGACGCTGTGTGACAGCTCGTTGGGCCTAATTGCGCCGGAATTCGCCGGTGTTTGCTTTAGTAGAAACGAGACAGACGCGACAAGAATCGCAAGGAAATCATCCGCGCCAAGCTGCTATCTGATTTGAGCTGTTTAAACTTCAAATGATCTTTCAAAAAATGTGTAAATATTCGTTGAAGCGAAATACCTGGATGGTACGAGAGGAAAACAAGAAAGTATCATAGGGGGAAAACACTGCCACATGTTTTGGGTCCAAACTTGCAGTTAATTGTAATATACAAATAGTTCGTCGTCCAACACGCACGCACATACACGAGACTGCAATGCTCGCGGGCCCGTGATCCATCCGAAATAAACAGTCCTAGCAACAAATAAGGAGCTTCGCACGAAGGTGAATTCGGTGCGTATTCATCTATCTATTTCATATCTGTTGCAAGGCCGCACTGCCATTAGACGATTGCTTCGCTTGATTCTCTTTCACAGTCAGCGCGACGAGGCCGGATTCGCGCAAGGTGTACACTCGCACACCGAAACCAGAAAACCCTCGCGCCGTATCAAGTGACAACCACAGAATGGCGACCGCACAAATGCCACAGTCCCGTACCAAAGAGGCGGCGGAGCTGTTTGACCAGCCCATGCACAATATGGATTCGCCTGGAGCGTCTCGAGACGAATTTGAATCCGTATTAATTGGGTTTTCTTCACTGGAAACGAGCTTGGATTCCGCGGTACCAATGGGGCTCCCTGTGAACCTACTCCAGCAACCACAGTCTCCGTCATTGAAGCGACCAGCCAATGGTAGATGCAGTAGTAGCGGTGCTAGTAGCAGCTCATCGCGGCTCCAGAACCCATACGCCAAACGACCACGACATCGGCCTTTCCCGCTGATTACGTCGCCCTCACGGGAAGCATCCAAGGAGACAAACTCGTTAAGAAAATTACCCATCTTTTCCACCCCCAGTGTCTCTGGCACTAAATTCCCACAAGCCGGTTTATCGACGCCACCGACCCAATCCGGTACGTATTCTAGCACTTTTGAGAGTCTTTCGACAAACCCAGAAAAACTTCCGTCAGGGTTGAGCGCAACGGATCGTTTCTTTGCGGCACTACTCCGATCTCCGGTTGCCGACTACATTGCTGCAGCAAAGACGACGGAAGGTATGGCCCCCCTCTCACCAGCAATTTTACAGTGGAACTTATTGTGTCAACGAGTTGGACTGAAGATGCCGACGCAAAAAATTAGACCAATCTACGACACGGCCGCCGCTCATTACGGAATCCGTGCCGCCTTGGTGTTGGAAGAGGCCAGGCATGCATTATCTACTACTTTGGCCGAACGACACGCACCGAGACTTCCACCTGCGGGGCACCCCGACGAGACCCGTAGTGGCACCATTTCTATCCCTGTACAAGTGCGCCAGCAAATAGGGTTGAAATCGACCGGGATCTTCTTAACCTTCCAAAGCTCCGACCCGTTCAAAAGGAACCAGCGTGTTTGGCTGAGATCGGGAGTTGTGGTAGAATGCCACAGGCCAAGTCAGAGCACTATTTTAGCCCGAGTTTTGCCTTCTTCCAAGGACCGAATTATCACAGAGCGTAGCTTTGATGTAGAGATCTATGATCGGTCGGTAAAACTTTCCGATTTTCGAGGAGAGCACTGGAACGTTGTTCCAGTGGACTTTTTCGTTTCCGAAAGTCGGCAATTCGAAGCCCTGATTGAAGTAGCAACCAGCCCGTCCGAGAATGGAAGGAGGAACTGTTCGACCAAACCTCCCTGTGTACCGTTTTTGCATGCTTTGCTTGGTCATGGAAATCCGTCCGTCGAGAGATCAGCAACACCGGCAACAACAGGTATACAAATGCAAAAGAAAAAAGTTTACACTGCAAATGCCGTGATCAGTCGGAAATCCATAAGCCCGATTAGCATCTTTCGTCTCTCCAGCCTCAACAAAGCGCAAGAAGAAATAGTGGCCAACTTCATTAGTTCGCCCCCAAATTCAATTTCAATAGTACAAGGGTACGTCAAGAACTTCCCGCTTGTCCAGTACATTACTTTCTTCGGTATCTCACAACATTTGTGTCTCGTGTGCTCCCCAGTCCACCGGGCACTGGGAAAACAACTTTGCTGGTGTCCACTATTGCCCAGTACTTATCTCGGCAATCAGGATCTCGAAAACGACTCATGGTATGCGCCCCCACGAACAAAGCCATTGCATTATTGGCCACTCGTGTCTTTACCAAGGCTAGCTTAATGAATGAAGACACACCACCATACCGGATGCTCATGGTAGGTGACGAAGAGAAGCTTTTAGAAGAGCCACCAGGCAGCAATCAAGACCATGTCCTCAAAGAGATATACTTGTACTCATGGAAGGCCATGATGGTAAAAGGTTTTGACGGTATTCGGCAGCGGTTGAGAGATCTATCGACTATGGGAGTTGCGTTTCTTGGGCTTTCTAAAACAGCGAAACAGCTCAAATCTAGGATAATTTCTAGTCTTCGCGCCTTACCGAAAGACCTGATAACAGCTATGGATGAGCTTTGCTCTATTTTACACAATCTGCAAACGGTATCAGAATCTGACCGGGAGACAAATTTTTCCGTTGCCGAGAAATTGGCGACAGGTATTTGCCAGGCACTCAGAAAGCTTGACGACAGCACGGTTGTTAGCGAGCTCCTTGCTTCAGCCGACGTTATCTTCTGTACACTGTGTACTGCCGGAGCGGATGTGATCCAACGAAATGTTGCCCTGGAAGCGTTGATTGTCGACGAAGCGGCTGCTGCAACGGAGCCTTGCTTGTACATTCCATTTCGGCTCAAGCCTTCACGTGTGATGATAGTTGGTGATCCGAAACAATTACCGGCGGTAGTGCAAAGCAAGACGGCCAAATGGTTTGGATTAGATATTAGTCTACACGAGCGACTCATGTACCAATGCGGACACCCGTACACAATGCTTGATATTCAGTATCGTATGCATCCTGAGATCAGTCACTTTCCAATGCTGCGCTTCTACGAAGGCAAGGTTTCCGATAGTGACAGCGTCGTTAGTCGGATCCATTCACGGTATTCACGCCTGCCGTATGCGCGCCCATACGTATTCCACCAGATAGCTGGTCAGGAAGAAAAGACCAAATCTGGCAGCTTACAAAATCGCGAAGAAGCGGAACAAGTCGTTCATATTCTTAGTCGGTATGAAAATCCAAAGAAACAAAACTGGTGCTCCCCCGACAGTATTCGTGTCATTACTTTCTATCGATCGCAAGTGGAAACGATCAAGCGTCTCATAAAGCACACGTCTTTAAAAGATGTCCTTGTATCGACCGTTGATTCCTCTCAAGGCTGTGAGGCTGATGTCGTTATCGTTTCTTTTGTTCGAAGCGGAGGTCCGGCCGGCTTTTTAAATGATAATCGCCGCCTAAATGTGGCCTTAACGCGAGCGCGGCGCAACCTCATTTGCGTGGGAAACGTAAAGCATTTTGGCTCATGGTGCCATCCACGCGAGGAGTCTCTGTATCTCCTATCCACCGATGCATATATGAAGCAACGCGTCTTGGTACATCGTTAATGTCAACGCTCCCTTTTGGCAATGGTGCTCCAACGAAACCAAATTTATTTTTTATGAAGTAAACGTACCAAACAGTGTGAATCGGTAATCAATGAAATGAGGAAGGCTCTCCGTGTTGGGCTTGTCAAGATCTGAAACAATCGGAGTTCGATCGCATTCCACCTCCGTCATTCGCCCCACGCCATATGCTCAGATTTCACCGCCAAGCCTTCTTCCTTGAGACACTCAAAATCAATATAGCCTTTGCCGCTTCGTCTAGCTGGATCAGGACATAAATGCTGTTCCACCAGCCGTGAGAGCATGCTCGGAAGCCCTTCGATAGTATTGCGTCTGCTGTTGAGGACTCCCTTCGCTGTAAGGAGCTTGGATCAGATCATGTAAATAGAAGAGTTCGGCATCTTCACCGATCTCAGCAGAACGGTATGCTTTTACCAGCATCCATTCCCGAAGGACGAACTTGGGATTTACAGAAATCATTTGCTCAAACGCATCAGACGACATCCTATTTGCGCTTAAAGCACTACTCCATTCTTCCAGCCAAGCTATCCACTGCTGACGAATTGATGGAGTTAACGCATCGTAGAAGGCCCCTTGTCCCCAGCTGGTTTGCTGACCACCTTCCAGCATTGTCATCATTTCCGTGTAATTTCGGCCTGCATCTTGAGACAAACTCCTTGTGATGTAAGATAGTTGGCGAAAGAAAATAGTCCAATCTGTTCTAGAATGTCTCAGCATATACTGTAGTGAATTCCAAAGTCTGTCTCCTTCTTTTTGATCTCTCGAGAATCCGAGCTTAATCCGAAAGACCTCTGACACTGCTTTCTCGAAAAGAATTTGTGCCCTTTCGAGAAAGGAAGTCCGAATGCGTTCCATATCTTCCATCGTTTGCGCGGCGATAACTGGAACAACGCTTTCCACCAAAATTTTATAATTAGCCAAGGCTGCGGATGGTTGATTCATGAATCCGAAATGTGTTCCACTTCCGGTCCACTTCGAAAATGTTGGATCAAATTCCTCGACGAATCCAAACGGCCCGTAGTCAACTGTCCTGCCCGCCACGAGACAATTGTCGGCGTTGAAATTTCCCTGCGCAAAACCAACGCGAATCCACCCGGCTACCATAGTGGCTATTTTTTCGGCCGCCAGGTCGAGCAGCAGCGCGGCAGCCGCGGCGATGTTGCGACGAGGATAAAAAGGATCGTAACATTCCGTTCGAAATTCACGAAAACATGTATGCCATATCAATTGCTCTAATTCGTGCCATTCAGCAGTTGTGGTATCGAAACGAAGACCCGTATACTCAAAATTCTCCAAGCTTTTCTTTTCCGATCTTCGTGCATACAAGTCGAAATGGCCAATACGAATGAAGCTCATTGAGACTCTGCAGGTAATGGCAGTTTTCTCTTGAACCAACATATTCGGATCTTGTTTATCTTGATGGCGTACGCGTTCAATACTATCTTGTCGTTCCGTTTCGGACGACTGCTGTCGAGAAGAATCATTAGTAAACGGTAGAGACTGGTCGATTCTATCGCTAGAGGCCTGATTGTACCACGGCCGAGAGATGGTTTCGGAATCACTGATGACGAGTGACAAGGCGCGGGTTGTGTCAACACCCAACGCGTACATGGCTTCGCTAGCAAGAAACTCGCGCACACTGGACCGGAGTACCGCCCTCCCATCTCCACTGCGCGAAAAGGGCGTGGTTCCCGCACCTTTGAGCTGCAGTTCCTGTCCCCAGAATTCGCCGATGCTAATGGCTCGTCCATCCCCGTAGCCGTCACCGGTTCGGAAAGGACAGTTGCTGGTATAACGTTCGCCCATGATGGAAAGCGCGTACGGTGTGGCCCAAGTTGGCCCGTACACTTGGTTTCCCGAGATCCAGGCCAGGAATTCCTCCGACTCAATCTGTTCTGGAGTAATAGTTAACTCTCGATGGGCCACGTCCGGGCTGTACAGGAGCAACCGAGGTTGCGGCAAGCCCGTGGGTCGGACGGCTACATAGTGACCGTTGTAGACGGGTCGTGCCGTGCGGTTCTCGTCCAAGGACGACAAGTGCGCAATCTCACGGGAGCGTTCCAGATTCTCTCGAGTTTCCGATGACAAATGTCGAAGCCAGGTGTTGTCCAACGCATCCACGAGGGAGTTCCAGAGGAGACTCTCACTGATTGGCGTCTCGTTCGGCCCCGTCGACGTCCCGTAAGCGGTGTGGGAGAGCGGCGGCAAGTCCAAAGTTGCCCCAAAAATAGTACAGCAGAGCAATCCGATGCCGAAAGTGAAACACTTATTACGAAGCATGAGTATCGACCATTACGAATGGACTGTACTTACCCTTCCGCATTCGCTCACAAAATACGTTTGATTGACTGTGACTTGGGAGATTGCCGTTTGGAGAGGGAACGTCAACGTGCAAAACGTACCCTACCCTATTGGACAAACCTGTCTCGCTCACGCACAGTCAAGCGAAACGGATTTGGGGCGACAGGCGCAGGCCAGACCGACAATTTTCCAGGCAAGATTTTCGGAACCAACGAAATTTCTTTTATTTGCCAAAGGTCAAGAATAATATTTGACAAACATGGGAGACAGAGAGGATCTGATAGTCAGTCTCTCCAGCTAATACTCATCATAGCCAAACTCCTTTTCACAGTCAAAGAAGGAAGCCACTTTCGATAGCCATCGTCCTCCCATCTGCTCGCGTTCAACAAGCAAACAAACAAACATACACACGATGTCTGCGGCAGCGGCAACTACTAGCAGCGCGGGGACGCTGCGGTTCGAAGATGGCGCCGTCCAGTTCCGGCAGCGCATCGTGGTTAGCATTCTCTCGCACCGATCACTTCTGATACGCAATATTCGAGCGGAAGACATTGATGCACCGGGTTTGCGGCAGTATGAAGCTTCATTTCTGCGATTAATTGACAGCATGACGAATGGTAGTCGTATTGAAATCAACAGTACGGGTACACAACTTAGGTTAAGTCCAGGAGTGTTGACTGGAGGATCCATTGAACATACTTGTCCAGTTCCGACACAGCCAACAGATTCCCGCCCAGACGAAGAATCAATGGATTCATCTCGCTCGATTGGTTGGTTTTTGGAAGGCATACTTCCGCTCGCCCCTTTTGGCAAGGAACCCTTGTCGGTTTCCTTTTTTGGCATTACAGACGGCACTTGCGACGTCGATCCTACCTCAGACTACCTTAAAGCCTCCGCTCTGCCCTTGTTTCAAAAGTTTGGCGTGGGTGTGACGGATGCCGAAGATTTCCTGTCGCCACAAGCACCGAGTATTCGCGTGGTGCGACGCGGTGCGGCTCCGGCCGGAGGCGGTCGCGTGGAGCTCTATTCTCCCGTCGTGCAAGTACTGCAACCGATCGAATTTACGGATCCCGGAAAGTTCAAACGGGTCCGCGGGACAGCCATTACCTGCAAAATTGTCTCGTCGAGTATGGCCGCACGGGTTGCCTTTGCCTCCAAAGGCCTCTTGCACCGATTGCTGCCGGATGTTTGGATCCATACAGACGCGCACACCATCAAACACCACAAATGCGGTCCGAGTCCCGGCTTGAGTCTCGTATTGACGGCAGAATCTACCAACGGTGTTGTGTTGACGGCCGAGTGCTGTTTGGACTACCGTAAAGATGCTAGTCGGGAATTACCGGAAGACTTGGGCACACGAGGATCGGCTTTGCTGTTGAACGAAATTCGTAAAGGCGGTTGTGTCGATACCGGAATGCAAAGTCTGGCGCTATTGTGGATGTGTTTATCACCCGAAGATGTGAGCCGAATACGGGTCGGTACCCTATCTCAGTACGCTGTAGAGTCGTTGCGGCTTTTCAAACAAGCCTTCGGTGTGGAGTTCAAAGTCAAACCGGATCATGCTACCAAAACGGTCCTCCTAAGTTGCTTGGGTTCTGGTTACCGAAACATGTCGCGGGCGGCAACGTAGTCGCACCGTGGACACTGCCACCATACGATATTCTGGTCTCCGCTGAAAAAGAACAATTATACATTATAATCTATCTATGCAATTATCCGTCTGTACAGGTGTGCAGGAATGGATACCAAAAATATGTCCTCATGACTTCTGCCACCAAGCCAGTTCTGGATAGCTTACATGTATAAGACTTTCGTTCCCTTGTAGCACCGCCCCAGCGAGAGCCTCCCCAAAAATCCCGTGGTAAAGCAAGCCGCGGCTACTCAGACCGGAGAATACCCAAGCATTGCGATGTAAAGCTTCCGCGAAAGGCATCGGAATTCGCCCAACAATCGGAAGCCTACCATGCCTGCCGCGTTCGCTCTGCACTCGGTAGCCGACCGTCATTCGTTGAATTACACCTTGCTCCCACAGTTTTGGAACCATTCCTTCCGTCCGAATTTTCAATTCAGCAAGCACGCCTTTCACATTAAGTGCATTTTCCTGGAATTCATGTGTGGCACCGACCAAAACAGTATCCTTGTCTGCTAGTGGTGACACGTATTTACCACACAACAGCGCGTTTTTCGACCATTGTGCGTCGCTCGGTATACGCATTTCCAGCGATTGTCCCCGTACAAGCTGTATCGGGAGCGATGCAAGTGGCAAAAAGGTTCCAAACATACCAGAACCAGCCGAAACCACGACCGCGTCAAAGTCCTTCAAGCGATTTTTCCACGCTGACAAGGTGCTTTCCGTGAATCCATCATCACCATGTATTATATTCCACGACACCGATAACTCCTTTTCGTCAGCTAGACTCTCGCAAGCTGCCCAAAGGGAAGACAAATAGGACGGAGGGTGGATTACCTTGCAGCCATTATACATACGCAATGCACCGAGTACGCTGTTGTCACCTTCGGAGAAGAGGCCGGACAGATCAGTACCAGAATCCACCCACTCACACAATTCTGGTAAAGTTTGGGCCGTAGTTTGCAATTGTTTGACATTGTTTGGAGTCATGGCCACTCGATACAGTTCATTGCGCAAAACGACCGATTCGGGGGTGCACCCAACGTCCGCCGAAGATCTCTGCGCCTTGTCCAAAAGGTAATTTGTTGCTTGGAGTCCTTCCATACCCAAGTGCACCAATTTTCCGCGAGGCGAGAGAGGATGCAAAAGTCTACCAAGAAACAAAAGGGGTCGTGTGAGAAAAGAACAAGCGAAGAAATAATCTGATCTTTTCTCAATCCTTTTCGACCCTTTCGTCTCATCGATCTTGGTGATATATGTGTGTCGTCATGAGTACAGAACTCAATGAGGAGTAGCAAATATGTCTATAATCATTGACGAAAAAGCTCTTTGACAATAGTCAGTATTGACATTGACTCTCGCCGAAAACTTACCCTCCGGCAACAGCTGAGGCTCCCGCAGTTCCAACTAACCCCTTGTCGAAGACTTCTACCGAGAGATGACGACCGCTTGGCATTTTTTCCAGTAAGTGGTAAGTGGTCGAAAGGCCGGCGAGCCCACCCCCGATAACTGCTACTCTTTGTGGCGTCGACAAGGCACTGTCTAGGGCCATTTTGGTTTTTGTCCGAGCTCGGGTTTGGACGACCGCTCGTTGGCGTACAGTTGTTAACGCGACACAAAAGTTTGGTCCTCGCGATATAGTCATGCTCCATGTGCACACGCAACAAACCCAAAAGCAACACCGCACTAGTATCATGTGTGCGTTGTCTTTACTGTCAAATCATACTGGTACGTGATGTCAATGCCGACCTCGAAAACACAACGGAGTGACAATCAATGTACCAACTTCTTCCTCTACGCCAGATAAGAGCAGCGGGTATTGGCGTTCTCTCTTGCAACGAAATATTAGACAGCGTCTCGGTGGAACGAATGGTACAAACTGACTGTGACAGTGCCAAAATCGACCGAGCCCTAAACCTATTGTTTCTTCGTGTATGCCAACATTTGGTACGGATGAATGTAAAATTGTCCGGAAAAAGGGGATTCTCCCTTTGTGCGTGTGTAATTGGCAAGATTTATCGTATACTAAGATGTTTTGACTCTGCAGAGATCAAACATTAGAGCGCCTTTCCTCCTACCGATAGCCCTCCCTTCCATTCTAGATTTCTTACAGTCTCTGCGTAAGATATCCGCAAGCCGCGACCAAGAGCTTGGGCGCAAATCCAAAAGAGACTTTGTTGAAAAGTCCAGACTCAAATGTGCTGCCCGTTCTTCAGACGCCAACATTCCTGTAGCGCTGCATAACATATAATTACTGTTGGAATAATGCAGAATCCAAACAATAGTGTTCTGGTATCGACGTCGGCTTCATAGTTCAAGCAGTCGTTACCACCGCCCAAGCACCCATGCCACGTCAAGCCGAACAAAGCTGCCGCTGACAAGACCGAAAACACCAGCAACAGGCCAAGCATCGCTTCCAGTATGCCCAGACACACACAAAAGCCCCCAGAAAAGGCAGTGCAGCCACCACCGCGAACAACCCACGAGTCACGTTCTCGCGACAAAGCCTCAAACGTTTGGCCATCTGTTCGAATCCATACGAAAAGAGTGTGACGGTGAATCGAAGTAACCATTTGCCCCACAGCTATACCATTCATAAATCCGTACGCCCACTCCAAGCCGTTGTTACCGAAGGATGACCCGGCAAAGGCTTCCGAGTATCGGTAAAAACGCTTCACGAGATTGTAGGCCGGGTATATTGTGAGAACCCAGGAAGCGAAGTGAACTGTTCGAAAAAGTCCACTACTAGTGGGTCCATAAAAGGAAGCTTTCCGAAACGCTCTGCACATTAAAAACTGGCACACAGTGGCATTCAAACTCGGAAAAGCGAAAGCGGCAGACAACACACCTTGAATCCAGTGTCCGTATGAATTAAACTCGGGAACGAAGGCAATGTTATCTTCACCATTAACAATACCAAACTTCCATCCGTAGTCTAGCTGGGAGGGGTCGCCAGCGAAGATATCCTGACCGACGAATAGGCGGACGAGCAAGATGTAAAACAGAGCAATAGACGGCGCCATCACCAACACATTCGTCATCGGTGACGTCGACAGGGCTGTCTCTACGCGATTTAAAAGAACTTGTTGGTTTTCCAGTGAAAGTGAAGAAGGATTCAGAGGTTGCTTGGTCGAACGAGAGCCGACGTCCTCAGCCCAGTCTCCAAACAGAACATCATATCGGCAAGTACGCCAACGCCAGATTAAGCTGATGAGAGATGGCACGAAAATTAATGTGTGCAAGGCAAAAATTGCTGAGGAAACCCCGTTTTCTGCACCTATCACAAATACGAGTAGGAAAACAATGCTTCCAAGGAAGATTGATGTATCCGCGCCGGAAAGCAAGGAAAAGATCATCGCGACAAGAGAAACTGGCAAAATGATTAGCGGCGTTGGAAACTCATGGGACTAACAGGAAACCTAAACAGGGAGAACTGGCACGATTGATGTGAGCATCGCGTACATTCTGCTGTTTGGTGGTAGGTGTCACGCTTTTACATAGTGACCTCGTCAGTAGCGCAAGAAGAAAGTATGGTATGTATTGTCTACGTATTCTACATGCGCGTCTAAAGGAAAGGCTTTGAACGCTCGAAATAGCGAAAATAAACCATAATTGCTGTGCCACTCCGTGTATATACTTAGAGAAAGAGCGAGAATGAGAAAAAAAGATCATCAGTGAAGTATAGATGATAGGGTTAAGATGTATTTCACGCCAAAAAAGGGCAATACAGCTGATTCAGAGATAAACTAATATAAAACCTTTGTCACTGAAAATGCTTGATTAGTGACAGTCAACTATGATAACAGATTTTCGAAAAGTTTTGTTTCCAACCGATACATAGAATTCGTTTTTCTATGGAGCCGCTGTAGCCACTCCGACTGATGTTAGGTCTTACCTTTTTTTGCAACACTTGCCGCTTCACTTAGACTCGCTGTTGCTCGCTCTCAATCTCTCATCAGCTCTCCTAATACGCAAAACCGGTTAATGATAAATTTGGTTTGCTTTACAGTAGCAGCAAATTAACTAAAAGTGAAAGCGATTTGGGTGCGTTGGCGGAAGCGGCAGGAATTCTAGCAATAAAATGGGCAAAACCAAGATTTCTCAACGTTTTTTTTTAATTTGAGCAACAAATTTGGGTTGACAGTAGATGTTTCTCAATGTAAAAAGGTTACAGCAGGTCATTTTCCAAAGTATGAAAGTGACTCTAACTATAAGGTCATGCTCTAACGAGGCGAGAACTTCATGAGCTTTTCGTGTATAAATTATCTTTTACCTGTTCATTAATCGTAAAAGAGCAACAGGTATGACGTTGCAACGGAATGAGCTGGTCCAAGGTGGAAAGCCTCAACCTATTGGACAACATCATCAGGTCCGCCGCGTCTTGTCCGTGAAGCGAATCCATGTAGTTCACGTTCAAGGTGAACAGACAATACTTCCCACAGCTTGGCCAGTCACCTTGCAAAAAATAGAAATAGACTTTTGGACCCTACTTGTAAGCACAGACCATACTTAGCTAGACGAGCAATTTCCATTGCATACAAGTTGTCCCAGCTCAAACCAGATAGAGTGGATGGGGGAGCGAAACATCAGCAAAATCTGCCCTGACCGACTATTTAGAACTCCCATGCATATAAAGTAGCCCTATATCCGTAGCACAACACATCACCAAATAGAAAACCATTCCCGCTCAGCTTGAAACGCATCACAGAGAAGCAAAGGCGGGTACCGGACTTTTGTTGAAGCTTCGTATGCCGCGACCGCCGTATCCTACGGTATAACGGTAAATACATGCAATCCATTCCCCTTCAACAAAAACATCACCACACATCGCCAAACAAAATAGATTGGGGAGCAAAACATCAACACTTTTTTCCCTGGACGACTTATGAGAACTCTGATCATTGAAGAAATGCACCAACTCCGTGCGCAGCACATCACAATACATCACCAAACAGAAAACTATTCCCCGTCAACTTGACACGTACCACAGACATAAGCATCAGAGAAGCAAAAGCGGGTACCGGACTATTGTCAAAGCTTTGACTAACGAGAACCCCATCACTAGATATGCTTCATCTGAGATGGAGATAGACCATCTCCGTACACAGCACGGTACAATACATCACCAAACAGTAATAATAGGGGAGCGTTACATCACCATCACTTGTCGGTGCCGCTTTGAACTCCTATGCAGCAATCATCAAACGCGAACGAAAGGAGCCAGCCTATGCTGTGCTATTCAGCGCATGCTCGGGGAAGATCGCTCACACCTCACAGTCTCATAAAATATCTCATTGACGGTAAAAGGGTCTCTGTCTATTCAAATTACTGTCACCGACATCTGCAGAGATATCAGTAAGTAATCAATTCGGGTTCGACATCGGATCTTGACAAGAGTCCCAAAAGATTGAAATTGCAAAGCACAGCGGGGTGTGTGTGAGAATGCTGCTCAACAGTTAGGCTCGACAATGAGTCTTTTTAAAATCTTTCCTCACGGTGCCTTTTTACTGCTATATGACGACGATCATGGATTTACAGTTAGCAGAACAACGATATGAAGGTTTTCCGTCCAGCAACATGGTTTCTTTACGGGGCTGCTCTTGTTGCCAATTTGGTTTCCGTCAAAGGTAAATCATTTCTTTTGTGTTTCTTCATCATTGTTTGGATTACTGTTAACAAAAACACTACTGACAATTTCTGCTGCGCAATGACTGTTTCTGTATTGAAAATTCGAAGGCCAAGCACCGGTTGATCTCGTTTTTATTATTGACGAATCGGGAAGCATGGGCGACGACCAGGCCCAGATTGCCAACCGTGCCAACCAGATTACGGCCGCGCTTGACTCGGCAACTGCTGGAAACTTCCGCGTTGGTCTAGTTGGATACGGCGCGAGTGCTTTCGGAGGCTTCCCTCGTAAAGTCGGGACGCTTACAGACGACGCTTCGATGTTCGGAGCTGCCGTAGCTTCTCTCGAGACTTCTGGGGGGACCGAACCCGGTTTTGTGGCAACCGAACTCACTGCGGAAGACAGCCTTTTGTACACGACGACCTCGGACTCCACAAAGCTCGATGGATCGTCTGCAGGGACCTCTTTTCCCGGTCCTGCCGGCTTCTGTGCCGTGTAAGTGAATCCACCTGCCCTTGTTGAACAGTATTGACAACTTCTGACACGCTTATTCTGCCATACTTCGATTATTTAGCTTGATTACGGATGAACCTTCCAACGGTGATGGAGCCACAACGCTTGCGGACGCAAAGACTGCTTTGGACAATGCCAGCAACAGCGTGTTTTTTGGTGTCGTCCCGAGCAACCAACTCTCCAGTACAGGAGGTACTTACGGAGATCTTGCTGCGCAGACAGGAGGTAGTGTTGTCGACATCAGCCTCTTCCGTAGCAGCGATGTGGCTGCTGAAGCCATCATTGCCGATATTTTACTCGGATGTGTGGGTGTGATTTCGACCAATGCCGGATGCAGCACTAATGGTCCCTACCAAACTACAACCCCGGAGATTGTGCTCTCTGGGTCTCCCTCATGCACGGATGGAAGCATGCCGATTTCCGCTCTGTGGTCGAGTCCAGACTCCGAAGTGGTCTTTTCCGACACGACTAATCCTGCGATGGCGACGATTTCAACCGCTGGTAATTATTCCGTTTGCCATACAGTTGAATGCACCGACAATACGTCTCCGTCCATGAACGTCACCAATCAGTGTTGCACAGCCGTAGAATACAATCCCCCAATCCCTATTTGCGCGAACGAGATTATTGGATTCACCTTGATTGACCCGGATACGGATGCTGAGATTGGTCCTCTGGGCGACTATGATGAGAGTGCTTACCCGTCGGGAGTGAACATTCGTGCGGACTATTCTCCTTG
>Ga0163101_100019_pt1 | contig 81090 bp, 58 predicted proteins | sample TAMARWmetagpilot_2_FD_111548 | JGI IMG/M metagenome (GOLD analysis project Ga0163101, IMG submission 111548) | Phycosphere-associated microbial communities from TAMU algal ponds, Corpus Christi, Texas, USA - TAMU ARW1 11/11 metagenome pilot | ecosystem: Engineered > Artificial ecosystem >...
GGGGGGGGAGGGGGGGGGGGGGGGGGGGGGGGGGGGGGGGGGGGGGGGGGGGGGGGGGGGGGGGGGGGGGGGGGGGGGGGGGGGGGGGGTGGTGGTGGGTTGTAGGTGGGGGGGGAGGCAGCTCGACCACTTCCCTCCCTTTTTTTTCTACACACCACACTCGTCGTGCGCACCACTACTACCGGTATCGTCTCGGTCCGCAGTCGTCGTTGTTGTTGTTGTCCGCACCCATCGTCAATCTAGCGACTCCCTTGGTTGTCGCGTTACCTCGCCTCTCTCTTGTTGCCGTTACTCAAGTATACACAATATTATTGTCTCGTCATGTCGTCAGGAAACTCGTTCGTTCGCCAGGCGATTTCGCGGTTTGACGAAACGAAACTGGAAGAATCGCCCAAGTCCTTCACTCCGTTCCCGCGAACCGTCGCACAGGCCTCACCGAGAACCGTCGCACAGGCTTCGCCGCGACCCGTCGCACAGCCTTGGCCGAAACCCGTCGCGGAACCCTGGCCCAAATCCGTGGCGTCGTCGCCTCCGGTAGCGTCTCCCCCGTTGGCGACGCCTCCGTCGTCATCGTCTTCCAAGAACGTCGTCAAGACGGTTCCCAAGTCCTTCCCCAAGGACCCCACCGAAATCACCCGCAATATGAACGACGCGCAGGCCCGTACGCTCTTGCGAGATATGGTGCGTGATTTGTTGGGGGAAGTGGACATTCTGCGTCAACGTTTGGCCGAAACCGAAACCAAGTTGCGCGAATCGCGGGCCGAAGTCAAGCAACTCGATTTGAGTGCCGCCTTTAACGTACAGACTCTCAACCAGACTTCCTCAGGAACGAATTCCGCACCGCGCGTGGCGGATCCCCACGATGCGGCACGCACGGAAGCCTTGATTGAAGCCTTGCGCAACGCCACCAAGACCACCGATATACCCGAACTCTCGGCGCAGGACGTCTCCAGTGAGGAAGCCACCGAACTCGTCATACACTCGTTGCTGGAAAACGTCCGGAGAACCGCACAAGACAACGAATCCCTCACCAAGAAAAACGATGCACTGCAGGATAAGGTCTGGGATCTCACGGCGGAAAACGAAGTACACGAACTCAAAATTGCCGCCCTTGAAACACACTTCAAGACCATCAACAAGAGTCGCCAAGGTATCGTCACCAGACTCACCAACAAGTCCAAACAGGGATTGGCCAACGGATCACCCACGGCGGCGGGAACAAGTGCCGCCAAACGTTCCTAACGCGGTACGGACGGTACACACACAATCTTAGTCTGAAAAATTTGGAAAACACGTTTATGTAGCTGTCTATCTATCTACGCACCCATGCAGTCTATTCATAAAAACGCGTACTTGGTCCTTTTAGATGTGACGTACACACAACTCTGTACATGTACGAAACAAAAATGGACGGATACAAATCAAACCCTTTACAACCGACCACCGGGCCGCAATCCACTCGTAGGGGCACGGGTCCTTACAGCCTTGCCACCAGCGTGTGCCACCGCAGGATTTGTGGTACAACTGACCGTGTCCACACACTCCGTTTCCTCGTCTTCCCAATCGACGGTATCGTGTTCCACAATTCCCAGGGCTTGGCGCAACACGCTTTGCCGATCGGGCGTCATCGGCAAATTGTCCGGTTCACTCCGAACCGCTGGTTCCGTCTTTTCCCCCATCACTGTCGGAGAGGTAAACGTGTCGTCAGGACCCGTCAACGGTGCAGGAAGCCGTCCAAAATACGCTTGCCATTCCGTCGCAATCGATCGATGTTCGTCCCGCAGCCATAACACGTGCTCATCCAACAGCGTCTGGTCACCGGGCAACGTGGCGCCCAGGACCATGGCCAAAATCTGGTCCAGTAAGGACAACACCATCCCGTCTGGAGTTGATCCGGAGCCCTTGCTCTCCAAAAGTAACTCAGGGATGCCTTCTTCTTCGTCTTGCCATTCTTCTTCTTGTATCGTTTCTAATAGATTATCAACTTGTGCCATTTTCCCTTGTAGCGATTGGACCAATGCCGAGGCAAGTTTGAGCTCCGTGCTCGTGAAACCGTCCCGCAAGGCCTCTTCTTCCTCCTTGGCGGCTCGTACTCGCGCTTCTCGTTCCGCTCCTTCCGCATGCGCTCTTAGCAAGTGACGACGTTTGCGGGTAGCCAGTCGACGGCGAGATTTGGCGTCGCCAGTTTGGACCGGTAGCGCGAGAGGTGCCTCGTCTGCAGCCACCCTCGGAGGTTCCTGGCCGCTCGTGTCATCCCGCATGCTGCCTTTTGTGCTGTCATCACTACCTTCCTTTTCGCCAGTATGATCACTATCCGATTCGTTCAGAGACTCGTCGTCATTGTCCTCATGCTCCGACAGTAAAGTGTATTCCTCGTCTTCGGCAAAGTCATCCTCGTCCCATCGTAGACCAAACAAATCGCAATCTTCCAATTTCGAGTCGGACGGAAAACCAAAGGCCGAGGACGACCAATCGAGCGCACTGAAACCATCTAACTGTGTATCATGATCCAGGCGCTGTGCTTCAAGCTTCGTCTGGACCTGCACTTCTCTCGCTCCTTCCAATTCGCGCAATTGTGACTGTGCCAAATCAATGCGATGTTCCAAAGTTTCTCGGACGGAATACAATTTATCGAGTTGGCTTTGACGCCGGTCCGTTTTCCACAAGAGCAATTCCTCGGTTTGTTGACGCGCCACCCGGGCGTGTTCCTCGTCCCTAGCCAAGCGGACGAGCTCTTCTCGCATCGCGTGTTTCCAAAGGAGCCCTCGATTGCAGCTGGTCACGTGCCGAAGCAATCGATCCACGACGCTAACGCGATGTGGCTGTAAAAGCCGCTTCCATATACGCGCCGTACTGTACACACGTACATCGGGATCATCGGTAGGGCGGTTGTCGTCCGTACTAGAAAGGGTTCCTCGTTCGCAGAGGTATTCGGGATAGTCGATAATTGCGTATCGATATCGATTCGAGACTAGGTTTGCAGAATCTGTTGACGATCGGTCGGCTTCTTGGTTCTTGTCAATGGTGGTTCCGTGAACGGCGACGCGTGTTTCCAGCAATTCCGCGACTCGATCATCAAAATCACTCGCTAACGCATCGGCATTGTCTCCTTCTTGTGCGCCATCAACATCCTCCAAGCCCCAAAGGGCAGCCCTCACTTGCAAACGAACTTGCCGTGCTTCCAATTCACTAGATGGTCGGTATCCAACAAGACGCTCCAAATCAATGCGGACGACGGGAAGATGCGGAGGAGGTGACAAAGAAAGACTGTCGTCATCTTCGTCTTCTTGTGGATGTTTGTCGCGAACACTGCTGAGTTTTCCTTGTGGAATTGTTTCGCTGTTGTCACTCTCGTGACTTGGTAGGATAGGACCCGTCAAGACTTCATTCCAATTATCGTTGTCGTCGTTACTAATCACGGAAGTAGGTGGAAGGATCCGACGCGATCGCAAGGACTCAGCAGCTTCCGGAGTCAGTTCCAGCGTGATGCCTCTTTCGGCCGCTTCCATGGTTGTCGCAATATGCTCGTGTAGATTTCCTTACCGAATACTGGATATTCGGTTCAAGATGAAGAGAATTACTTGCCGTCAATTCTTCTTTGACCATGTACTACACGTTACAGTGAATTGTTCCATTCCCATTGGGGAACTACTAGTTTCTACCGATTGGCGGGCGTCGGTTGCTCACTGTCCACGCGCTTCTCTTGGTAGGTTTTACAATATGCATCAAAGCGCCCCAAGCTAGGCACAAAACATAAAGCTTGTTTTCAATTCCAAATTCCTCGTCTGAATCCCTGACTGTGAACGACATGAACGAGAACTGACTTCGAGACCAGGAGGCGAAATCACATGAAACGCTTTGCCAATGGATTCAAATACTTTCGTTAAATAATAATATTCTGGATGCACTCAACCGTCATCAGGCAATAAGCGGAAATGTCAATTTAAAAATCAAGAATAAGAGTGGAGCATATTATCCGATTCGCTTTTATAAAGTGTTTATGTAGATAATTACAAATATTTAGGTTATCAAAGCCATTGGAACGGTATTGACCTGTCCCCTGAAACCTTTTTCAACGTGCATACATAGAAATAGTTCTAGCAAAATATCCTAAATATGGATCTGTACCTCTCTTGCTAGGCCTTGCCGACGGCTTATCCCAATGTTTGCGTGTGTGAGACTCTCCTACTACGACAAACGAATAAGCGCTTCTAGAGAGATAACTACAGCGCACGATTTTCTGTATATGCTTCCATCCGTTGCAACTGATGAGTCGCGCAAACGCAAGTCGTCTTCACAAAGAAGGCTCTTGAAACGAAGACAATTACAACGCACGGATCTCTATTCGGAACCGAACAAACTTCCAAGTGTAGGTGCTGCTTTACGGTAGTGCGGCAGTCAACACCTGTCCTTGTCGTAGTTGTACACGGACTCAGTCTCCCTTCTATTGAGGAACAAAGGAATTAGCGGCAGTAGCTTCCCTCCAGTAGTCGCCGCGATGGGTTGGTATCGAGTATTTTACGCTTGCCCAATTGGTTATGTCGACAGTACCGCAACCGAGTTACGGGCGATGGAGTCTGCGCAACAGGCCTTGTCCTGGGTAGACCAACACCGTTACGGTGATGCTTTGTCTGCCTTTGGCACCGCGCTTGCATTGTTTCAACACCGACCCAATCCACATCCAAAGGACGGCAACAGGAGCCACCTGCCAGTTGGTAACGAGTGTACAACTAGCACGGCAACACGATACCGGCGGCAGCTTCGTCATACAAATGTCGACCGTGAAAACATCGATTCGGCTTGGATCATTTCACTTTGCAACGCTGCGTCTTGTTTACGCAATATGGGAACCATTCATCAGATCGAAAATCAATACGAACAAGCTATGCAGTGCTGGAAGCAAGCAGAGCATTTTTATCGAGGTGCTCAAGAGCAACTGTCGGCGACGTCACCGTCCGACTCTACCTCGGCTCCCGGTACACCATGTCAGCGAGAGCATAATCCTAACTCGCGTTCTAGCTGCGAAGCATCACCCAAATCTGTACTCGAACGCGCGGCAACAGTGGTAGCAGCACAGCTATCGCAGCAATTATGCATCGATGCCAATCTAATCGAAGTTATCCAAAGTCAAGCCAATCTACATCGCTTCTATCAAAAGGATCTCGACTCCGCCATACACTGTCACGATATGGTGTTGCAGTTCCTGTCAGTGTTACAGGATTTGCAGCCATGGCAACCGAACTACTCGAGCAATAATTCCGCTTGTTCGGAAACGGCATCGGCAGCAGAAATAGGTGAAGGTGTCTGCATAATACCAATTTCTAGGGCACAACATCTTCAATTCATGATGATTTCTTTGGAAGCCGTCGGAAGCATGTATAGGGCTACTCATGACGATGATAATGCGCTGGAAGCCCTTGAAGAGGCTTGGGAAATTGGACAGCAACAATTTGAAGAAAACTCAGAAAAATTCTACGCAGACATGCCCCGTCTCTCACGTGTTTTGCAACTGCTAGCGGAAATGTATCGCGGCCGGGGGGACCTTAACCGATCTGTACAAGCGTTGTACTATGCCTTGGATCTTCGACAAAGAAGCCACATGGGAGAAGAGAATGACAGTAAAGCTGTAGGTATCGGTAAGGAACTCGTAGAACAAGATGTACTGTGGTATGAATTGGATCAAGTTGGGCTGGCGTACGAGACGGCTGGAAATCTGGAAGCAGCTTTGGCTTGTTTCGAACGAGCTGTTCTCGCTAGGAGTCAAGTACTCGGCAATTGTCATGCGGGTGTGGCGCAGTCTTTACTCAACGTGGCCCGTATCCTCGAAAGCCAAGGCAATATCGAGGGAAGCTTGGACCTGTACAAGGCGGCGCAAATGATTTATGCCAATCAACTCACGTCCGAGTCCCTAGATATTGAACAGGGCGACGCCACTGCTATACTTCAACTTATTGTGCCGAATCTTATGGAACAAGGTCGTTTTGAAGAAGCCATCGCATTTCTCTATAAATGTTTGGAAGGCGATAACGACAAAAGTGTGTTAGTTGAAGACAAGTCGTGTGTCTTTTACGAGCTGGCCAAGGCGCATTTGAAACTGCAGGATTTTGTTTCTGCCACCGTGTGCTTAGTAGAAGCCTCCAAACAAGAAGGATCCGTCAGTGAAGAACGAGTCATGGCCCTGCTGCAACGTGTGGAATATTTGCAACGGCGAGGAGAAAATCATTACGATGATGATTCGTCGTATGATGATTCCTACACGAGTTCCGTGACTTCGCAGTACAGCTATACAAGAGAAGGGCTGCGTACACTCCCAACGAACAAATTGTCGTTGGAAGTCCTGCGAGAGCTTCTGGGCGACGATGAAGTTGAACAATTACAATCCCAGGTATTCTCTACTAAGGACATGAACGAAACGGGGGTTTCAATGATTCATGGAGTACGTAGTGAACATAAAAGTCAGTTGAACGCCGACAAACGTCGAGATTTGACCCCCTTCACGGTGGATATGTCGGTTTCCACGGGGTCACGTGACGATGCTTCGTGCTCAGCTGCTTGTCGAGACGTCAAAAACACCGTGTTGTGCGGTGGTATATCTAAGAGTTGCGGCTATGTTGCTCCCATTTCGAATATTTCATCGGCAGATGTATTGAGATATCCGTTTTCGAAGATCGACGATTGGGGCACAATCCACGTCGGAAGTCCGTCCGTTGCGGCAATGGTTGGGAGTCTACAAAAGGAAGAGACAAGTTTACCGGAGGAAGTACGAGAAGCTTCGCTATTGAGAAATATTAAACTCGGCAACAAGCAAGAAAGACCCCTTAAGGGTGCAGTACTTACGATGGATCTGACTGTGCCAACCTCTACGGCGAACACTACGTCAAGTACAGAGGACCGCAGGCCTCCTGATCATATGGACCCAGCTAGCATCCCATGTAAAAATTCGTGTCGAGGGATGCAAATCAGATCAGCTCTTCCATCAAAAGAGAGGGAGAAGACAGCCGTCCATGAACGTCAACAAAGGTTGCCAAAAATTCGCGGCAAATCGTTTCGCTGGAAACGCAAGGGCGTTCAATCTTCGCCTTCAGACGATGCTCTTGAGAATGGAGGTCTGGAATCCTCAACTGAAAAGCTAACCAGCCTTGTATTAGACGAACACTATCACACGTCCGTGGACCAGGAATATGTTGTCGGGCCTGTCCCCTATGTGAGTTTTTCCACGAGATCATGGGATGATATATCACAAATCACGACGGTGTTTGACAGACCCAAAACACCTCCCAACCAACGTCAGGAATGGCGGTGGGGCGATTCAGTCGAAGGCTTTGACAGATGGTTTCCGTCGAAGTACGTTTCTCAGGCAGTTGAAGTAGCAGAAGGGTTTCTCTCTGCGAAGGCCATTCATTCCAAAATGAGTTCATGCCCACTAGAAAACGAAGAGCCTCCGTCAGAAATCGATGAAGGCAGTCAAAGCAGTCTTGGTGGCTACAATGAGGAATCTCGAAACGATACGCAAATCCTGAAAACGCAGGAAGTGAAACCATCTCGTATGGCAGCAATATTGGAAGATAGAGGTGACAGGAAGGCGTTGCCGTCCGGCTCAAAAAGTATATCGCCCATTTGCATGCAAGCTGGTATAGATTTGGGAGAACAGCACCTGACAGTCCAGAATCTGGAAGGTAGAAAAGCACATCCAAAGCTTGCCGAGACTCTTTTTGAGCTTGCACTAGTTCAAATGTCGAAGGGTAAGACTAAGTCGGCTATTGAGTCGGCTACCGAGGCACTGCAAATTCAAAAAGCGACAGGGAACACGACGGGTACTGCCAAGTGCAACCAGCTTCTAGGTAAGATCTACATGGGGCTACACCAGTACAAGGCCGCCCTTTCATTCCATACCGAAGCACTTCGAGCCAAAACAAAGATATATGGATATTACAGCGAGGAGACTGCTAAGTCTCTGAACTGCATCGGAGTTGTACGATCGGCGCAAGACGAATTTAGTGTCGCTATGAAATGTCACAAGGAGGCGCTCCTGGTTCTTAAGAAGTGCCATAGGGAAGGACTGAAAGATCCGTCCGTTTCGCAGACCTTATGTCTGATTGGCTCTGTTTACTACCGTGAGCGAAATTCCTTCAGCGGTACCCAAGGGAAAAAGGATTACGCAACATTTATCGAGGCGGGCATGCTGGACGCTATCGGGCGAGCTCACGAAGATCTCGGCTCCTACAAAATGGCAATCTGCTTTTTTGAGGAGAAGCTGCATTTTCTCGAAAATAGAAATATAGATTCTTTAAACCCCGAGGAGGAAATGGCGATGACACTGAACAGTCTTGGAATGTTAAATTCTCGTGCAGGAAGATACGTCGAAGCGCTGTCATACTATGACCGAGCATTCCAGCTTCAAAAACAGATCGGTTGCAGCAAGATACAGGTAGCCACGGCGAGGGTTTTGATTGGCACCGTTAAGTTCCATCTCGGATGTTGGAAGGAGTCGCTCACGCTTTTGAATGAGTCATTGGTGGTGCTTCAAGCGGAAGTCGGTGATGAGCACGAGACGGTCGCAGCTGCTTTGTACCAGATCGGATTGGTGGAGGTTTGTTTCTGCCATCATGAGCAAGCCATGTCTAAGCTAAAGAGAGCCATGGCCATACAGGTTCGCTTACTGGGGCATGAGCACGCCGCAACACTACGAACGAAAAGAGAAATTGGAAATTTGTCTTCATTGAACGAGGAAAAGCTTGATTCAGTATTCGCTATTTTCTCGGAGGTTCTAGAATGGCAGCACAAAGTTCATGGTTCCAGGCATCCAAACATCGCGGAAACCCTCCATAGTATTGGTTGCGCATATGCACGAAGAAAAGATCACGCGAACGCACTGCGGCAGCTGGAGGACTGTTACTACATGAGATTGGATTTTCTCGGTACCGACCATCCTCAACAGGCGACCACACTTCATGAGATAGCAAAAATATACGCCTATCGTGAACGTTTTAAGAAAGGCAATGAGATCTGCGACGTCGTCATTGGTATTCGTCGTGACTCTTTGAGTGAGACGCATGTTGACTTGGGGAGAGCACTTGTGACGAAGGGGTACTGCTTAAACGCCCTCGGGGATACCACACGTGCCATGCAATGCTTGAACGAAGCGCTGCAATTGATCGAGTCGGCCGTAGGGACTTCACACCCGGCTGTTGCGGAGACGTACGTCCAAATGGCCGGCGTTTACCTACGTCTGTGTCATTTTCAAGAAGCTCGCGAAAAGGTTGAAAAGGCTTTGGAAATCTTCCGGTGCGCAAACCTCGACGAAGACCACCTTGGTATTCAAGAGGCTCTAATGCAGTTGGAACGCGTTGAACGCGATGAGATGCTTTGTGTATAATAAATCATGGATACCGTAACGTGTGTAATACGAAAGATACATCTATGAAAAAGCAGACTCACATGGCTGGCCCAATTGTAACCTTTGGCCTGGAAAAATAAAGCGTGGGTAGCACAGTTCGTTTCAACACGAATTACTTGGTGTAGATGTTCGTGAGGCAGAAGTCGTCATATTGTCAAAAACTCCCACAGGCGCGTAAATGATGAAAAGTGTTTGATTTCTTGGTCAACGAACTGGACGAACCACTGTTCTATTTAGGATTCAACGTCGGACTGCGTTATTGCCGGAACAAACAGCTTGGACGACACCGCCAACGAAAGTGACCCACCTACTAGCAATAACATTTGCAACAAGCTCATGCCAACGCCGTACACGCGTCCCATGACGTCCCTTCGTACGGCCTCGACTTGCAAGGCGAGAGCTTCCACATCGCCATTATTCCAAATGACGAGGTCCGCCATGTGGATCTTTTGATCGAGCGGAAGTTGAGATTGTATCCGATCTCGACATTCGGATTCCGAGAGCTCGGGATTACGTTTTCGAAGACGTTTGAATTGCACATCCGGATCGCAGGCAACCAAAATCGTCAGGCCAAACAGTCGTCGCAACTGTCCACTTTCGAACAATAAGGGCACGTCGGCACAGACGATATCGGCATACTCCCAGTAAATTCCCTGCATGAGTCGTTTAAGTAGTATCAGAATAATGCGGGGGTGCATAATGCGATTCAGACGGCCGCGTTTAATGGGGTCGGGGAAAACGACGGCACCCAATTTGCGGCGATCGATACAACCGTGCTCGTCCAGTATATTGGAAGATTGCGCGGCCGGTTCGCCAAAAGCGTCCAGAATAGTTCGATACACGGAATCTTGCGGGGATACCATGAACCGTTTCGGCAAACCGTCTTCATCGACTGGGTGGCGTACATTACCGAATGTGCCCCCTTCCAAAATTTCCCTGGGCAAGAGAATCTCGTGTGCGATACTATCGGCATTAATGACTAGAAAGGTCCCGTCGTCCTCGACATCGAGCGTGTTCCCGACACTGCTATTGTTCGTACCGGACGGAGCGAGGGAAGCTGCGTCGGTTGCCGTGAACGAATTGCTATTGTTTGAGTTCCCGTGGTATTGTTGGGATTTCCCCCGTTTGTGTTTCTTGTTCGCCGTCGAGGACGGTGTGAGATGCGCCTTTTGCGGATCCACGAGCATTTTGGCCACGGTAGACTTTCCGCAGGCGATTCCACCCGTCAACGCAACGGGTAGGAACGACTCACCTAGATATATGCCGAGGCAGAGGAAGACGAGACGGACCGTCAAGAGTGTCCCCACGGCGTCGGGCGACAAAAGCCGTCCCCATATCATGGGCTCGGGACAGCGAAACCCCCATGTTTGTTGCCACCACAAAAGGAAGGGAACGTCTTCCGGATCGTCCTGATCCACGGAATGCTGCGGTAAGCACTGTAGCGACGGCAGAAGTATTTCTAGAACGAGATCTCCCACGATGGTGATGATCAGGGTCGTCCACAAGTCGGAACGAAAGGCTTTGGGTCTCCAACCGGCTGCGGCAAAGCGTATGGTGACAAAGGATAACACTATAGCAAACGGTACTTCGAAAAAGATGCCCATTACAAATTCTTCCAGTAGGACACGCTGGCTTAACTGTCTGGCACCAAAGGTAAAAATGGAACGCATCACGGGGCGGCCCAAGATTGCCTGGAGAGTGGACAAAAACACCATATTTACGATTGTCTCGAGCTCCGTACCAGACAAGCAAGATGGGAGATACGAATCGATAGGGGACAGGTGTGTAGTTAGATATAGGGAATGAAGTGTGTAGATAGAGAGGTGCGGAGTCAGTCAACTTGGTAACGCCGGTGCCATCGTTATGGTCCGTCTATTGCAATAACATTCACAAGTGCACGGCATCCATGGTAGGGACGACACTCACGTTCTGCATTCCAATTTACACTGCAGTCACACTTGGTAGGCACAGTCACGATCAATGCAAGAAACCCGGTTATAGGACCCTACCCTGATAAATGCGAACACAAGGTGTCACCGTCGACGATCCGTCCGGTACCCATATCCGAATGGTTCGTCCGCGGCGCACACGGGAATGAACTGCGTGCGACTGCGACATTTTGCCGTTTTCGGATCGTTTTCTTTTTCTTTTGCTTATCCAATTTTTCTCGCACGGTGGAGAGCGTCGCGAGAAAGTCTGAGGCCTTGGGGATTGTCGCGTCTCGTTGCGAGAGAGACAAGAAGGTAGATCTGACAGTAATTTGTTATTGGAGCCGTCATGAGAGACGACTTTCGCAGTAGACCACCTGGTGTCGCCAAGAGCGTCAGCATGTTCTGCATGCTGGTTGCGGGAGGCTGGGTCCATCCCACGTCGGCTTGTACGGCTCCTCCGGCGACGCGAACAACCGCACATTCTTTGCCGTGTCCGGCGCCGGAACACGGATCGTTGGGAAGCCATCCCGATCGTTGCACTAGCGGTGTAGGTTCGGCGACGAGTCACACGCCTCTGACCCACGATCCCGTTTCGTCCGTGTCGGCAATACGCACGATACGGGGTGGTAGTGAAGAGCCCGAGACCAACGTTACGGACCTTCCTCTGCCTCCCGCATACGATGCTTTCAACGGTACCATGGATAACGACGATGTAGCGATGGATGACGGCAGGTTTGAGCATTCCGCGATCGGAGCATCGGACGTGTCTGCGAAGCGGACGCTGTCCTCCGAGTCCGAAAACTCCATCCACGCGACTCCGTCTTGGAACGAACCAACCAAAAAAAAACGAAGGAGTCTCCTATCTCGACCGAGTCGTTCGCATTCCACCACGACGGAAGAAAAACTCGCGTTTCTAGATCGTGTAGCCCTCGTCACTTCCTCTTTACTCCGGAAGGAGAGTTCCGAAGCCACCTTGGAAACGGGACACGGTACCCAGGATTGGGACGCTATTACCCCGCAGTCGGATCTGACTTTGCCGGGTCGTCACTTTCACATTGTCACCACGGCAGCCTTGCCCTGGTTCACCGGGACGGCCGTCAATCCGCTCCTACGGGCGGCTTATCTACACGAGAAAACTCGTCAACTCAATACACCAGCAAATCACTCAACGAATGCCGTTTCCGAATCTTGGGTAACGCTCGTCATTCCGTGGCTGGAATTGGTGGAAGACCAAGAAGAAGTCTACGGACGCGTCTTTCGGGTTCCACAGGAGCAAGAAACATACATCCGTGAATGGTTGCGATTAGAGGCGGGTCTCCCTGATGCAGCCTGTCCGCAAAGCGGTTTGCGTATGCTTTTCTACCCGGCACGCTATCACTCTGGCTTGGGCAGTGTTTTCGCCATGGGGGATATAATGGAACACATGGACCCGGCACGGATGGACGTGTGCATACTGGAAGAACCCGAGCACTGTAACTGGTATCGTGCACCGGGAGAAGGCTGGACGAAGCGATTCAATTACGTTGTGGGGATTGTTCATACTAGTACGTGCCTGCCGCGGAAACGTGGCGATGGATTGCCGTGTCCATTCTTTCCTAGACTGTCCAACGTGGTATCCGAGTCGTATCACTCACCGTGTTCTTTCTCCTTCTTTTGCTTCCGACACTTTCGCTTGCTCTTTCTCTGATCGTACGCTATGGCTTTCATTTTTATAGACTACAAAGAGTATGCGAGTGCGCACTACTCGGGACTGTGGACGGCACCCGCGTTGGCGCTCATGTCATCCGCTATGGTACGAGCGTACTGTCACAAAGTCATCAAACTTTCGGACGCTCTGCAAACATACGCGCCCGAAAAAGAAGAAACCTCCAATGTACACGGCGTCCGGGATGACTTTTTGAAGGAAGGGCGGCGACGGGCCTCTACCTACGCAAACGACACGATGGCACTGGACGAAGTGCCGTCGGAAACGACAGTCTACTTTATTGGAAAGCTGTTGTGGACCAAAGGTCTGGATATTCTACTCGAACTGGAAGATGATTACAAGCAGTACACGGGGCAATATTTCTCTATTGACGTGTACGGAAGTGGTCCCGATCAAAAGGATATCATGCGTGCCTATCTAGGCCGACGAAAGAGGAGCAGTGAACCGGAGTCTAAGGAGGAAAATGTGGTACTCGAAACTACTGTTTCAGTAGCAGACGACTTGCCAGCTAGCGTTGTCGACGAACTGGAAGACGTTTCTGTCACCAATGTTGCATCTACTGAGAGTGCCACCACCGAAGCAATTGCCTCTTTAGAAGCGCTGCAGATTAAGGCAAAAGAAAAGCTATCTCAATTTAAGAAGACGATTAACGCGGTCGAGATCCCCAAATCACTTCACGAACTGCGTCGCCAGCCAATTCCAGCTACATTTCCAGGCCGCGTGGATCACGCCATTCTGACCGAACAGTACAAGGTCTTTGTGAATCCATCGGTATCGGAAGGTACGTTCTTATATTCTTCGCGAGGGCTTTCTTATGTTGACTGTCCGCGACTTCACAATTGCTCACGTGTTTTGGCCACTTTTTACAGTTCTTTGTACGACAACAGCAGAAGCGTTGGCAATGGGAAAATTTGTTATTATTCCCGTACATCCATCCAATACTTTCTTTCTGCGCTTTCCAAATTGCTTAGGCTATCGCAATCGTTTCGAGTTTGTCGCCAATCTCCGTTGGGCGTTGACACACGAGCCCGACCCACTCAGCCCAGAGCTTGCGACCACATTTTCTTGGGAAGCAGCGACTGATCGCTTCATACAGGCATCGGCTATTTCGTGGAAGAATGCGGCCGAGCGTGAGCGCTTGGGAAAGTCCAAACTAGACGATCGAATTGCGTGGCTGCACAACGAAATCGGCAAAGGAGCTACTGGAGATATGCTGCGCATGTTTTTTGGAGCTGGTCCCGCGAGTCGCCAAGTGCAGTATCAGACGCTGCAAAGGGATAGTGGCATTACGGAAGTCTCCTCGGGAAAAGCAGGGGACTCGGATGTCGACGATGATGAAAACGAAGATACCGATTGCGAAGATGACGGTCTGAGTAGCAAATTTCGGAGGTCGTCTTTTGCCGAAGCCATTCGCGCAACGATCAATGACCTGTCGTCCTTTATGCAGTAGATGCATCTTGGCATGTCGAGAACTTTAACTTGCACAGTTTCGCTGATGCGAGTTGCAAGGTTTTCGACGCCTTTGTTGCGTGTATCCACTAGAAGAGTTGGTTCGAATATGGGACAGCCAACGCTTTCACATTTAAAGTGTAACACTTTTCTGTAAATAAATTTGTAATTCTTCAGTGATGAGAAAGCTAGATTTCTAGAGAGTGTTTCAACATTATATGACAGCGTCTTTATAAAAGAGAAACAGGGTTGCCATTTGTCGAGCAGGTGTTGACCAGATATATGCTTTATTTACGTCTTCGCCGACGCATGGACTGAGGACGAATCAACATGGAGTCGATCAACCAACAGGAATCATCCTCTTTCCCAGTAGTCGAAAGAATAAAGTTTACCGAGACGACGTCTAGTGGACCATCCCCTATCTGTAAACGAGCCGTAAAGAAAGCCTTCTTGCCGTCGAATGAATAGTCTGCCTTGTCGATCGAAACGGACTTGCGATTGAACAAGACCTTGTACTCCGTTTCTTTCAAAAAGTCCATGTATTCGGACGGCGTGAGACCTTCTTCATTCTTGATTTGTGATCCCGGCGAGCTGTAGCCAAAAAGAATTTCAACACCGCGATTTTTCGTAGGGACATCGTTGTTCAGCAGTGCGTCTAGTACCAGAATAACGACTTCACCAGCAGTCAGTTCGCTATCAGGAATCGTTGTGGGCGGTTCGTAAGGTTTTGTTTCACCGACAACGTCCTCGCTGTCGGTGTCAAAATCATCATCGTCATCTTCTTCTTCTCCTTCGCCGTCATCTTTGGCGCCTTTGACATATTCCAGAAAGCCCCCAGCCGTATCGAGCACACGCTCCTTGACTTCACTGTACAGCTGGTCGTCTGTAAGGGAAACGTTCCCCGCGAGTTTGTCACCGACGTCTCCCGTATCGTACCCCAAAAAGGCGTTGATGGCACCTTGTGGAATGTTGACTTCTTCCTCATCCTCGTCATCTTCCTCCTCCTTTTCATCATCATCATCATCATCCTCTTCCTCATCATCGTCTGTTTCGTCGTCTTCCAAATCCTCCGATCCGAGCTCGACTCCTTTTTGCTGTGCCATTGTGAAGAATTCAGCAGCCAAATCTGCCCCTTCCTTATCGGCTTCTTTCTCGTCGCCTTCGTCCGCCACTGCCATTCGTAGTGTCGTACAGTACGGACGCTCCGCAACCGAGCGACACGAATCGTAAGCCCGCATCAAAAACGAAGGGTTGGGCAACGGCGACGGGGCAAAAGCCATTGGCCTGGTGAAGGCCGAAGTCAGCATGATTAAAAGCAAGAGAGCTGCTGCCCGCGGTATCTTGAAAAAAGTGGAATACGACATGCTGGTCATGACCGTTGGTGTTGGTAGGATCAATGCCCGGAGAGTGCCACTGATGTAGTAGAAGTTGGTACGGTTTTGGTCGTTTGGTTGAGCCCCAGTTGGGATCGAAGATCGCACTTTGGTGGAGGTGTTAACTATTGACTGTAAGAACGGTACGGCATGATTTCCAAATCAGCACTTGTGACGTGATGTCTCTATGCGAACCGTCTCGCGAGTGCCAGTGCCAGTGCCAGAGCTTGACGGACGGACACGCCCTCCCTTCACCGCTCGAGGATACACTCGGATTACCTCTTGTTGTGATTAGGTAGGAAAGATTAAGGGAGCTAAGGAATGTATTGCTCGATAGGCTGCCACAGATAGTTCGTACGACCACCCGTACAGTTATATTTTTGAAAAGGTATCGACTTGTAGTGACAGCTTTAGAGCGTTAGCTATCGTGAATGGGAAGGAATCCATTGGTCTTTTTATTGTGGAAGCAGATGGGTTCGAAGAGGAAAGCGCAAATGTCTACCCGCCACCCGTACGCTACGGGGATGCAGGCGAACAAGCTTGTGTGCTGTTGCAGAGGCTACCGCATGCCTCCACTATACGGTTGTCTATCGCACAGATTCGTGACAGACATCGTATACTCCTTGAGGCGGTAAATGTAACGTCGAACATCGCGATCGATTCTATGCCTTCCGCTCCCGTCGATCGACTGGTTCTATAGGATGATTTACATTTCAAAGTCGGACGAAATAGGTTTGTACTCGCTCCGTATCCGTCGTGCCAGAGACGAATCCCCGTTGTACCATTCAACGACGACGTCGGGTGCCCGTAATATACCGACCGTCTTGCAGTGATGATAAATGTGACCAAAGACAATACCGAGAAAGTCTAGTACGGGCAATTCGCCCTCGAGCAAAAAGGTCTGCGCCAGAAAAAACCAGGGCAACATTTCCGCGCGGGTATTGAACAACTCGAACATGTTAACTTCCATGCCTTCGTGATAGCGACTCCAAATGTAAACCAAAAATGTGGAAAGATTGTGTCCCAAAAAGCGCGGACTGAGTTTGAAAATGGGGTATCCCACGACCATGGAGAGCTGACCAAAGAAAATCATAATCCAGAAATCGTAGGGCCGATCGTGATTAAGACGTTCCAACGTGGCCATGTAGGTCCACACAAAGTGCGCCGTCATTAAATAGCCCAATCCGAGCGGTCCGAAGTTCAGAAACGAAGTGAGAAGTCTCCATATTTGTAGCTTTTGCAGTACGGGTTTCCAATCCAACAGCAGGACGGTGGGAAATTCGTTGCGGTTGAAAAGATAACCGTACAGGGTAGCGGCAAAGGACGCCGATAGGTACCCCTTCGTGAGAGGCGGAGTCTTTCTCCAGGCGTCAATCATGCGATCAACGGTATTGTCTTCGGCGAACTCCGATTCGGCCATGTCAAAGTCATCGGCATCGTCCATACCAAACAAAAAGTCCTCGTCCTCGTCGTCTTCTTCACTGTCGCTGTCTTCAAAGACTGCTGCTGCTCCTCCACGAGTGTCAGTCAAGACGGATAATGCTGCCAGACAGGGCTTTTGGTCCGCCAGCGAAGCCGACAATGTACCAACGGGAAGGCGCGAACGCGACCGTGGGAAGGAACACCCGAAAAGCGCCCGACCGCCAGGAAACGTCGCGGCACAGGCCGTCACCAGACAAAGCAGTACTACAACGCAGGCATACGGCAAACTATAGAATGTACTCATCCTGACAATAATCCTACGTAAATGCCGAGTCTGAACGGATTGTGCCGTGCAGACAAGGACAAGGTGAGATGCCCTATCATCTCATCCAATACTCCTGTCATCCATCTCCCGTTGTCCGTCGAGGGTTCAAGGCTCCACATGGAATGTGATATTTTGAAATTCAAACAATTGCCTTGGACGGACAGACGGTCATTCGGAATGTCGTGTATCGGTCAGTCTCTCAACCGTAAAAAGAGAGAGCACCATCAAAACGAACGAGAAGTTGTTTGTGAAAACAACACCGGAGAGGAACGCTGGCATCAACAACCTGCTCGGCGAGGCAAAGCTTGGATTTGTTCTTTGCAATAGGTAGACCAGTGCAAATTAGCACGTATGCATCGCCAAGTCTACTTGCTGTTCCCCTTGATTCTCTCCTCTACTCGAAACGAGTAAACCACAGGTCTACAATGAATTGCAGTCTGAGCGTACTGTATTTTCTCCTACCTTTGTTGTTGCTAGCGGTACCCTTGGTGGACGCGTTCTCTCTAAGAGCGTTCCATTCGTCGTCACTATCGTCGACACGGACAACTCGATCGAGTCCCCATCGACGGGTGCTGAGAGTTCTTGCCAAACAAGAGCTTGCAACTAGCCGCAACGACGATATTACGTGGTTGCAAGATCGACCGGATGACGACGAGAACGACGAGGCGCCGCAAACACAGACGGCAAGCAAAGTGAAGAGTTCCCGATGGGATTCTCTAAATCCAAGCATCAAGGCTCGTATCGTACAGGCTGGCCAGGAACGAGCGGTTGCAAACAAAAAGAAGCGGGAGCCTGCAAACGATAAAAAACGGCGTAAGTCCTTTGGTGTACCAATATCACTATGAGGTAGTCCATTTTTTCACACACGTTGTTTATCATGTACACCATATGCAGGCATGATGATGTTTATGAAAACAAAACAGCAGGAAAAGAAAAAAGCTTCAAAAGTGAAGCGCCCCCTATCGTTCAACGACCGTACACCACTTTCTGCATTGATCAGCGGAATGGAAACCACTGGAATTGTCATTTCTTTGACTCGCTACGGAGCTTACGTGGACATTGGTACGGAATGCGACGGGCTACTACACATATCTCAACTCAGTAATACGCGTTTTGTGGAGCATCCGCGGCAGGTTCTCACGCCCGGTGACGAGATCACTGTCCGCATTCGATCCACAAACGCCGAACTCAAAAAGCTACATCTTACAATGTTGCCCCAGGATGTTCTAGACGCGGAAGCCGAGGACAAGATGGAAGATAGAATACCTTTGGGAGATATTCAAATTGACGACGAACTGTGGGGTGAGCTTAGACGGGTGACGGATTACGGAGCCTACGTAGAAGTTGGGGCCGAAGTGGATGGTTGGCTGCACTTTATGGATCACCCGGCGTTTGGATGGTCAGTCGGCTCACATCCGAGCAAGTTCATGACCAAGGGTGAGCGAGTACGTGTCTGGGTTGCCGACGTAGACCAAGCACAAAGGCGTATGAAATTGACCGCAAACCGACCAAAGCATCTCCCGGGACCGCGGCGTGATTTGTGAGTAAGTACGGCGCACGTAACAACATTTTGGCGTGAGATCCTCCTACCGAGGATGTCGCATTACTGTAATTGACGTCAATGCTTTAGAGAGAAGTCTGTTGAAACATGCTGCTCAAAACGTTTACAGTTTACATCATTTTGTATTGTGCGAGACACCTTTGTCGGCTACCCCTCTTGGTTCTGTCTCGTGCAAAGGAGGCACTTGCTGCTTGCGTAGTGGCTCATCGTCCGGTATGGGTTCTTCCCGTCCACGATCGCCTTGATTCTGGTGCTCGTTCATATTTCGAAACATACGTCGATTGAAACAACCAGCCCAGCAACCCCACATGATAGTGTTTCCTTGAAATGACTACTGTAACTGTTTGTCACCAAAAGCGTTCGTCGATTCTAGAAGTTGTTTCCAATCGATGACAATTCAGAACTAATGAGAATATGGCAACCAATTGTGCTTTTGCTGCCGTCGTTACTCATGGTTCGGGCCGTAGCCATGGGACCACATCAGTAGATAGAAATTCAAAAGTTGTTCCTGGCTTTTCTTGAGATGCCTATCGATTTCCATATTCGTACAAATTGTCTTCCTTACTATTGCCTCCAACCAATGTTGCGGAACGAAGATAGGGGTAAGGGGTTCTCTCACGCAAATGTCGAAAGTGTGTCACTGTCAGTCACACTGAAATTAAAGGTGCGAATCATTCATTCGTGGTTTCATTTTTCTTCTTCGAGACGCAAGTGTTCGCGAGCAGTTCGACATTGTTCTTGGTCACCTGTCAGGTTTTGCAGATAGGGTGCGCCGGGAGAACAGGCCTTTTCCCTTGACGAAGTTCCAGGAATATGCTCGACAAGAATCGCAAGTCCAATTATTCTAGCACGCCTGAGGGTTTCCTCACATTTCAGTCTTATCTCACTTTTGCATGCATTATGAGAAAATTCCGAAACACCGACTCGATAGTCTCCGCTGAAGACTGGTTTGCTAGTGGCGATCGGGTACACTTTGATCCGAATCATAAGCGTATCGTTTCGAAAGCGGATGCCAACACAGTTACCGTGTTTGAGAAGGTAATCAAACCCACAAGTATGCGGAAAGATTCTGTTCGTTGGATTACGTTTCTACCAGGGTTTCCAGATGGTTCGTATGGATTTGCTAAGATCGAAAGAGAGCTGAACGGTGCCAGCAACACCAACATGCATATCGGCGATATCGGCGACAATTCACCGCAGCTGTACATTGAATACGTTGGTCAGGGAGATTCCGATACGCCCAAATCGTACTGCTACAGTACCGTGGAACGAGCGAATCTCGTCGAAGCTCAATGGCGAGCCAAAGGAGTCGAGCAGACGGTTCTCGTCACGTTCGATTACTCTTCACTCGTCATGCTCGAGTTACTACAGCGTCAGAAGGAGCGAGTGCAAGGAAATGGGAGTGCCTATCCCAGGATTGATCATGTTTTGTCCGTCAACGGAGGCTATTTCGTCGATGGTCATTCCCATCCCTTTACAACGACACCACTTTTGAAAAGCCCCATCGGACGCTTGGGGTCGCGTATGGCTCAGCGGTCCAATCTTGTGGTGGATCAGATGCTGAAACCATTATGGAGTAAGGAGTATCGTGCGCGAGAATTGACGAGACAAGAGTTACGCGAAACGGTCAAGGCAATTCGGATGCATAAGGGTGCTGCCTTCATGTCGGCCGCAGCGGGGTTTGTCGACGAACACGAGCAAAACTCGGAACGGTGGAACTTGCACGACATTTATGTCGACTTCTGCAAGGATCATGGTATAACATTCCATATAGTTGGTAGTGCTAAGGATCGATTCGAGCACAACCAAATACAATTGGTTCGTGAAAGGTTAGCACCTTACTACCCGCAGGTCAAGACCGAAACGATACCTGGGGGACACTTGTCGTTGTCCGAGCAACCGTCGCGCATTGTAGAAATGATACAATCCTTGGCACGCAGGGGCACCACCGATCAAGCGGTACGCTCGTGGACAACAGTGGACCCAGCAACACAGTCACATCCATGGTCGTCGATGGATCAACCGCCACCACAGACTCGAAAGTATCCCTGGTCTACAGTCCGACAATAAGGAAGCTCTACCGACGAAGTTTACTCATTCACCAACGTTCATGTTACAAGTAGTCTGTACAAAGATCTGTTTATTTAACATGACTTGTCATTATCTTTATCGTTTGACTCGTTTCCGAGGATTGATTGTTGGTTCTTCATTTTGGCTTTTGTTGTCATCACTGTCGTCGTCTTGATGGTCGCCACTATCGGAGGACCCAGACGCAGAATCATCCTTGGCATCGTTTTCGCTATCATCAGTGTGATTGGCTTGATCGATGCTCTCTTCCTCCGCAAAGGACTGATCATCCCCATTCTCGTGGTCCGAGTCGACGTAGTCTCGCACAATATCATCCTGTTCCACATCAGAATTGTTATAATCTTCTCCGTCAACTCCCCAGGTTCCGTCTCGTCCCATGAGTACACAATTGACTCGCTGTTTTAGATACATACAGTTGACCTGTTTCCGGCTATTGGTATCGTAGATTCGCAGCATCCGATCCAACCCAACCACCGCCATGAATGGCAACGATTCGTGCTTGGCCAAGGATCGGATGGATCCAGCCGGGCCCGGGTAGCGGCCGTCAGATAATTGGGTGCTGGCGTTGTACTTATGCTCCAGCTTGCGCACATCTATAGTGTGCAAATCGCCCGAACTGTCACCGACAACAATACTGTAAGGATCCATTTGACACAAGGCCGTGACGCGGTGCTCCACAAAGCCCTTGGCTGGCGTTACGGAGAATGGGCGGCGTTGGACAGAATCATCCCGGATGTCGTATATCCGGACTTGACGATGGGCCGTACCGACTGCTAGGACGTTTTGTCCCAACGAGGACGAATCATAGGCATTGAGAAACAGAATAGACGTGGGCCACACCAGTGGCTGCAAGAGTGTTTGCGGATCCGGTGGTAGATTCTTGGCCTTCCAGACGGCCTGAGTGGTTTCCAGGTCGTACAGGACAGTTTCTCGGTCGCGACCGCCCATAGCGACACGCGCACGTTTGGCATCGACGGCCATGGCGGTGATTAATGGATCTTTGCTGCCGTTGGACGGTGCGGAAGTGGCGAGTGGGGAGAACTGTCGGACAATCGGTGTTTCCGCCGTATGATTCACAATCGTCACGTTACCCTGGGCGTCAGCGGCACATAGGAGGTTGGCGTTGGATGCGGGAAAGGCCGACATCCCAATCGGAGACGTAGAGGGGTGAATACTCCTGTGCGTGGTTTGTGTCTGCTGTGACGCAAAAATGTTGGCGTGGACCGCAACTTGTCGGTATCGACCGTACGTTTGTTCTTCCGAAACGGATCGTTGCCATACTTGGACGGATCCATCGATACACAGTGAGGCAAAGGAGTTATCCTCGTCCGTTTCCAACCAGGTCAGATCCACTACCCCTTTTGTTCGAGTCGGAATCGTCAACCCTACATTCACTACGGCGGTGCCAACGTTTTTCACGACAGCGACGGCACGTGGGCTGTTCTGCACTTGAACAGGTTTGGTCGCCGAGCGTTGCTTGGCACGAGCCAATTCGGGAATAGTTTCCTTGATGAGGCCACATTCGTCTCCCGTTATTAATCGCATAGTGGTGGACGTACACTAGCTGATATATTTGCGAATGTGAGGGATATTGGAGGAAAACAACGGTCAACGGATTGCGGATGGAATCAATCGATGCTTGTTCTCGGTGTTCGTTCCGTCGCGATTTTCTTGGTGGAAAACGGGATGAGATCAGGTTGGGAGCTGATGGTCCCGAGACTGAAGAAGGACGGACAAGACTAGTTAGGTACTTCTGGTAACGTAACAAGTATATCGCTCAATTTATATTTTGCAGCAAATTTAAATTCGAGATTCCTTTTTATGGGAAGTCGTGTGAATCTCTCTCGGCAAGGCGAGAAATAGTACATTCCACATTCCATGTTGAAGTACGTGTTCCACGGTGGAAGATCCTTGCAATCCCCTCCCGTTTTGGGCCGAAAGAGCAAACGGTCCCGAATCGACGGACCGTCATCGGCTTGTCGTTCCTCCTTCTTCTTTACAGTTAGTAGAAGAGTCCAGCGTCAAGCACATCCATGCATTCGAGAGCGTCTACCACTTTGAGATAGGACTTTTGATCGTTGCAGGAAAAAGAGAACAGTATGAGATTTCTATTCACCATTGCCTTTCTGTCCATTGTGACGACGACACGGGGATTCACCGTTGGGACGACTCGTGCCAGCGTCGTGAAAGCCCCGGGTCTAGCCATGCTCCCCAGTAACAAGAACGCAAACCATGCGCGCCATAAGAGTCTTCGTCCACCAAAGACGTCGTCCTTTTATCCCTTTGACGAATCTTCCACAACTAGTACGAAACGTCCGACAACCTCCGGAGTGTCGTTACAAGCCAAGCCTGGCCCGAACGCCGAAGCGGAAGATGGCAGTGCCGGTGTCCGTCAGTTGCTCGGACTCAAGGGAGCTTCCGCCGAATCGAACATTTGGAAAATTCGCTTGCAGCTCACCAAGCCCGTGACGTGGATTCCCCTTGTCTGGGGGGTCATGTGCGGAGCTGCCGCCTCGGGTAATTATCACTGGATATGGAACCCCTTGGATCCGAACGATCGGAATGTTATGCTGGGATTGGAAGACGCACTCAAGGGCTTTGTTGCCATGATTTTGGCCGGTCCCTTCTTGACGGGATACACACAAACAATTAATGATTGGTACGATCGCGAAATTGACGCCATCAACGAACCGTATCGACCTATCCCTTCGGGAGCCATTTCGGAAGGCGAAGTCATTGCGCAGATCTGGATCTTGCTGTTGGGGGGACTCGGGATTGCCTACGGTTTGGATGTCTGGGCTGGTCACGAAACGCCGACGGTTCTCCTCTTGAGTATCTTTGGTTCCTTCATTTCCTATATTTATTCGGCACCGCCGCTCAAACTCAAGCAGAACGGTTGGGCAGGGAACTACGCACTCGGTGCCTCCTACATTTCACTACCCTGGTGGTGTGGACAAGCCGTCTTTGGTACACTGGACAAGCCCGTCTATTTCATACTGTGAGTGTCTCGAAAATCGTGAACGTGCTTTTCTGCGAGAGATTATGTGCACGTGCGTGTGTGTGTGTGTAGTATTAGTGGTGAGAGTACAATTTGAAAGTGTTTTTTTCTTCAACCTCGCTGACACAACCATTCATTCGCACTGATCAACCCCTCTTCTCCTAGCCCAATCTTGTACTCAATTGCAGGACTCGGAATTGCCATTGTCAACGACTTCAAATCAATCGAAGGCGACCGCGCCCTTGGTCTACAAAGTTTGCCGGTCGCCTTTGGCATTGACAAGGCCAAATGGATTTGTGCCGGTTCCGTAACGCTGACACAACTCGGAGTGGCCGCGTACCTGCAAACTTTGGGCGAGTCGTTGTACGCGGGTATTTTAATCGCTCTTATTCTGCCGCAAATGTATTTTCAAGCGACGCTCTTGCTGCCTGATCCCGTGGAAAATGATGTCAAATACCAGGCTTCCGCCCAGCCCTTCTTGGTCTTTGGTATTCTAGCCACGGCTCTCTGCATCGGCCATCACGATTTCTCCGTGTAAAGTAATAGCGATAATGAGCATTATACCTACGCAAGACGTAACCCAAGACATAGGATACATTCCAATAACATTTCAAGCTTCTCTAATTGTTCGGTACATATTATTGACAGGTTAGACAAAATTAAGGTCTTTATTCCGTAGCAAAGGCCCGAAGGTATTCGTCAATCCCTCCGTCTACCCGCCGCAATTTGCCTTCGTTCGCCACCAACGCGTAGCACTGCGCCTCCACAGATCGAACAAAGTTTGCGTCATGCGAGGAAATGACGACCGTTCCGTTCCAGCCGCGCAATCCGTAAATTAAAGCCTCCACGCTTTCGACGTCCAGGTTCGAAGTGGGCTGGTCCAACACAAGCACCTGGGGGTTTCCCAGTAGTACACTGGCCAAACAGACTCGATTCCGTTCGCCACCACTCAAAAACCGCAAGTTTGTGGTGGCTTGCGTAGGTGACATTCCAAAGTTGGTAAGCTCACTGCGCAAGTCTTGTTCCGTCTTTTGACGGTATTGCGCTTGCAAATATGAAAGTGCAGTTTCCGTACCGTCAGCCAAACCAATATCAATCATCCGTTCCACACTTTCTTGATCCATAAAAGCGACTTCCACGTTGGTCGCGTAACTGATTTTACCTTCACGAGGTTCTTCAAGTTTGGCCAACAAACGAAGTAAAATCGATTTTCCAGAGGCGGTCTCCCCCAGTATACAGTAAGTCCCGCCTTCTTCCACGCACAAGTCAACGCAATCAAACAGAAATCCTTCCTTCTTGCTAATTATGGTTGATGCCACGGGACCTGTTTGTGCGACAGCGTTATGCAACTCCTGACCGTATCCGTGTCCTACTTGCATAGCCCAAATCAATGCTTCGTTCCATTGGCTGGTCACCGGTCGAAAGACAAACTGGACGGCCTTGTCGGGTGGTGGACGAATGTCCTTTTCTGTCATGGTCAACAGCTGACTGGTGGTCTTTCCCCGACGCGTGGTGGCGTCAATGGCGTTAATTGATCCCGCCTTAATACCGGTGCCTGCCTTTTGCGCCGTCCATCGATGTCCAGATTCAGTCTTTTCGAACCCTTGTCGTTCCAGTTTCTTGCGGTGACTTTCCACCTGTCGTGATTTTTTCTTACCACCACCACGTTTTGGCACGGGTTGCTTTTTGATGTTTTCTATCGTTTGCATCATCGCATCTCGTTTCTTATCCAAAGCAACGACCTGTCGCAAGTTATGCAAATCGTGCTGTCGACGGTAGACCTGATAGTCCGCATAGTTTCCAGGATAGTAGTACAGTGTTTTCTGCACAAACTCTATCACGTCCGTTGCCACATGGTTGACTAAATCCAAATCGTGCGAAACGAGTAGAACCGTCGTCTGCCGAGTCTTGCAAACCTCCATCAAACGGCGAAGCTGCAGTAGACCTTGTACATCCAAGGCGTTGGTCGGCTCATCAAGCAGAAGCAAATCGCAGCAGCAAAAGAACGCGAGAGACAACGCAACCTTTTTCCGTTGACCAGCGGAAAGCTTGGTCATGGGCATATTCCAAATGCGTTCTGCTAAACCCATGCACTCCAAGGCTTCGTTGGCCAGTGTCGTCAAAGACTTCTCATCGGCCTTTCCATCTCTGGAATCCTCCAGCAAGCTAATCTCCTCTCCGATTTGCTGGATTTTCTCTTGATCCTCTTCCAAGGTAATATCCAGAGATTCCAATTGAGCTTCGAGACTATCAATCTGCTCTTGAACGGAATTTGCCGAATCTTTGGTGAAGGCCCGATGCTTTTCGAGTAGGTAATCGATGGGAGTCGGAGTTACTTTTCCAGCGTCATCTTCGACGCCTTCCCAGCGATCGACAAAGATTTCTTGTGGAATGTAAAGAGTCGTTACGTGAGGTGGAAAACCGGGGATCTTTCCGGCGCGTATCCGTCGCAACAACGTCGACTTGCCGCATCCGTTCCGCCCCACCACGGCGTACGCTCTCCCACCTAGAAGTTTCAGGACCGCATCGTCCCCCAACAATACACGCGACGATCCTTGTGTCGTCCCAACATATTCCAGACGTATTCCTTCGACCACAATGTCTTTGGGTTGGAAGGTCCGTCGGGCTAACCCTCGTCCGCCTCGGCCGCGGCCGCCCCAACGGAGTGCCGAACCGTTCTCGGTTGCCCGGGCTAGAGCTTCGGTCCAAGCATTCTGCAACGCATCCGTATCGTCCAAACTCGTGAGCTGGGATTGCACAATTGCTGTGAGTGGTGAAGACGTTTCAACCATGGCGCTTTGGTAAAGACAAGAATTCCAATATCGTGAGTCCACTATTTATGCATTCGTATCTCCGGAAAAACGCCGGTTCCTCGTGTTCACGATCGGTGACAAACGTGCACCTTCAGACGCGTTTTCCAGTGTCGCGAACATCTCGGAATTTTCGGACAAAGAGTCAAGAGAATATCACTACTTTAGAGCTACGGGTATAGCCCCGTGACTTTGAATCGGAGAACGGTACCGTGCTAATAAGTGGCACTAATTGAAAAACTCCAAAAGCAAATAACAAAAGAAACAAGCTGTGACGAGATAACTTATGGATGACGACACGACACAGATAGATTAAAAGACATGCGTATAAATATCTCACTCCTCTTGGTCACGCAAAGGTCTCAAATATTGTAAAATGCCAAAAATGTCATCAGAGACATTGTTTCCCTAAGATGATGCGTTAAAAACAAAATTTCAGGGCCCGATTTTCTTAGGTGCAGTCGTTTTGCGAAAACGTCGAATATTGTAATCAAGACTAGACCGACACAAATTAAGTGACATGTGGGAATTGCCAAGCTATTCCGTAAAGGCCACAAAGCCTCCATTATTGTAAACATGAATCCATCATTCAATACCTTCTTGGCTCTCGTGTTCGGTGTCCTCGTCATCCTTGTAGCATGGACGACATTCTACGCGACTCCGCAAGGGACATCGTCAGCACAGAATGGACCGTACGATAACGACCAACGTCACAGATTAACCCAAGCTGCCAGTTCCGACTTCGTTTTGACCCGTGTAAAGAAGAATGATCTCGACAAAATTGGAACTATGCTGGGGAACATGGTAGAAGCGCTAGAAAAAACCAATTCCATGGTAGAGCCGGCCATAGCATTATCTTCTCAAAGTTCCGCGGACCAAAGCAGAAACACGGTGCTGGTCGATGTTACTGGTACGGATGGAGAGATTCTCAAAATCATTCTTGACTCGTACGGTTGCAAAGTTACTGGCTGCTATGGAAACAGCTGCTCCGCTTACGCACCCGTCGACCGGCTTGTCGCTATCGCAGGCAGCGATGTTGTCCTTGAATTGCACCCCGCGCTACCGAAGACAAACAGCGGATCCATTGTTACCGAAGGAGATCGAGCCATGGACGCCGACGATGCTCGAACCCAATTTGGTGTATCAGGAGAGGGGATTCTCGTAGGAATTTTGTCTGACTCTTACAACTGCCTCGGGGGTGCAGCTGGTGACATTTCAAGTAAAGACTTGCCCGGTGGACAAAACGACATTGTTATTCTTCAAGATTTAGAAGGCGACGAATGCGCATCGGCAAAGGATGAAGGGCGAGCTATGATGCAAATCATTCACGATGTTGCGCCCGGCGCACGCTTGGCCTATCGAACGGCGTTTCGGGGGACTTCTGATTTTGCGTCTGGTATTCGGGAGCTTGCCCAGGCTGGATGCGACATTATTGTTGATGATATAGGGTACTTGACCGAGCCATTTTTTCAAGACGGAGACATTGCGCAGGCCGCTGATGAAGTTGTCGCCCAGGGAATTCCGTTCTTTTCTTCCAGCGGAAACTATAACGAATGGACTTGGGATGACCCAAATGGTTTCCGAAGCTCTGGACAAACTTTTTCCGATGGTGAAAGCTCAGGGGATCGCCATCTCTTCGATGGAGCTGTAGCGTCTCAGTCAATTTTTATCGAAAACGCAAATTCTGTTTACAGCTTCACTTTGCAGTGGGATGAACCCTTTAGATCTGTCCCGGGTTCTCAGATTGGAAGCGCTAGCAATCTCGACGTATTCTTTCTCGTCAATGGTAACGTCATCGCTAGGAGCACCGACAATAATATCGACAGAAATGCTGTCGAATTTCTTCAGGTCAATCCCTCAACCATAGCTGGAGTGAGTGGCGACACAGTCGAGTTAGAGATGATCATAACTCTTGTCGAAGGTCCGGCTCCAAGCTTTGTGAAAGTGATTTCTTTTAACGAGGCTGAGTTCGAGTTTTCTGCCAGCACGGGTACATCCTTTGGTCATCCAAATGCTGGTCGCGCCGCAGGAGTCGGTTCGGCCGTATTTGCGAGTACACCCGAATTCGGCCGTGATCCTCCATTGATCAACGCCAATTCATCTCCTGGCGGTATTCCTATCTTTTTTGAAAACTCGGGAAGCCGACTTGGAGCTGCAGTTGTTCGGTCTCAACCGAGATTTGTAGGCCCCGATGGGGGACGAACGACTTTTTTCGGTAACGCGCCTGAGTTCCGATTCTTTGGAACCTCCGCTGCCGCACCACACGCTGCGGCGGTAGCAGCCCTGATGCTAGAGATCAATGATTCTCTAACACCGGACGAGATTTACACAATTTTGCAAGAGACTGCAATCGATATGGAAGATCCCAATACGTCTGAATTTGAGGTAGGATTCGACTTCCGTACTGGGCATGGGCTAGTGAATGCACTCGAGGCTGTGAGAAGGGCTGAACCAATCACACCAGGTGAACCCACAATCCAGCCAACCGCCCAACCATCCAGCATACCAACGGTGACTTCGATGGACGCTCCCACTACAGGAGATGACGAGCCCACAAGTCAGCCAACGTTTGAGCAAGCTGCTATTTCCGATGTACCGAGCAACAGTCTTTCTTTGGCTCCCACAGGTAGCACACTTCTACCTACAAACCAGGCGACGACTGTGGCTCCAACTTCGTCGACCAGCTTTCCAACAGGCAGTCCAATGACCTTCTTACCTACCGCGATACCACCGACGCTCCAGCCTACTGTCACATCGACATCAATACAGCTGAATCTCAACAACTTTTTGTTGACTCTTCTAGGTACAAACATAAACGAAGAAGCCTTGCGCCAGAGCCTTATTGAATACTTGTTGCAAGAGCTGTCGAAGGATTTCCCAGATCTGCTGAGCATTTCGTTAGATCTTGTATCATTTACGGAGCTCGGGCCCAATCAACTTGCGCTAGTGGAGTATTCGGGCTTGGCCACATTTCCAGAAAACAGTGTGGTTTCGCTCAAGGAGTTGCTCAAAGTCCAAACAGAAGCTTTAAAACATTTTAGTGATGTTGAGGCGGCGATCGTTGCTGGAGGGAACGATGTACGAGTTGTATCGATCGAGGTCGATCATGGGAGCTCTTCTAAGGGAAAGTCAAGCAACAGCACGACAATGAAAAGTTCAAAGAGTGGGAGGGGCAAGGGAAAAGCAAAAGGATCTAGCAGCCGCGACTCGACGAGCTCGAAAACTGGAGGCAACGGGTCGACGAACGGAGGTAAAGGATCGATAAATGGAGGAAAAGGATCAAACGGATTGCGAATCTAATGCACTTTTTGGGAAGAATGGAAGAGATAGCCTATTGTTACTGCCTGGAATCCAATTTTGGAGTGGACACTCTCACGAGCACTCAAAATGGTGAAACAGACATAAAGTCAGACCGGTAGAAAAATTAATTGTTCAATTGAACATGGCTGCTGCTATCTGCGTACCTTTTTGAAATGTTCGACTCTTCTGCCATCCATGGGTTGGAAACTACTTGTATCGATTATTGTATTCTGCTCTGCGGGCTTTGTCCCCAGCAAAAATATTTGTCGCTTGTCTTCTTCTTTCATTTTCCTCTCGTATCAGGCGCTTTTCTCGAAGCGCTTCCAAAGAGCCTTCCTTAAGAAGAGTTAGAGATTCGCGAGGTTCTGGTGAGCTTCGTCTTCGTGACTTGGTTCGACTCCTCGCAGAATGCGTCTCATCGGATGCCATCCTCTTCTCACGTGTGCGCTTTTTGGAATGGTGATCATGGTGATTCTTCATAGCAGGCGGAGAAAGCTTTTTTCTCCGAGAAAAATAATCATCCGTAGTCTTGCGACTCTTAGCGTCTACTACGCTTCGAACATGATCTTCGCAGTGCTTTGGGTGATTATATTTGTTCGGGTGAGGAGAATGAACAGCGATGCCGTCCATTGGATCCAAACGCGACTTCATTTCTTCCTGTCGATCCCGCCCTGCAGGTTTAATCGAGGTCAACGCTTCATATGGTTTGTCGCGTAAGTAAAATGGCACACTGGTCGTTGACTCCCCTCCAGGTGGTGTCAGATACCCCGGATGAACTCCCTTGGAGGTTGTTCCACGAGACTGTCTACCTGAGCTGAAATTTTGAGTTGTCTTTTTGTGTTCGTTTTCCTCGACCTCGAACAGATTGACATGTTTTGCCGTGAATAGCGATTTTTGGCTACTTGGTGATGTAGATCGCTTTCCTTCTTTCAAGGCCTTGACACGGTGTCGTGACCCGTCTCGCCGTGATTGTGCAGCCGTAGATTCTTGCACTTCCCGATGTTTGGCTTCATCGCGTAAGATTCGCTCTACATTTTCGGGCTTCCACGGGCAGTATGACTTTTTCGGGAGAATGATCAAACGACTGGACATTGCTCTGGCGTTTGAAGAACGAATGTAGCTATCAGGATTGTGTTCTTGTCAACAACGATTACTGGTTTTTTTCGCAGGTTTCCATTTTGTTCTCGTCTTGGAACAGGGTGGACAGCGGAACACCCCTTAGCGTCGTGATGCTGTTTTCGGTCAATTTTAACTTAAAGTAATAGTAGGACAATTTTGACGCTAGAGTGTTCCATGTACAAATATGTAGGAAAAGACGAGGTTATACCTGTGAATTACTCTTTTTAGTGTTTTTTTGATATGCCATCGACTTTACTTTTAAAAATGTCGACGCTAATGTAAACTATGAAAAAATGTTCCAACGCCGGCACTCGTTACAAATGAATGATGAGCGTTCTCTCGACGGTGTGTTCCAAAGGTGGATATGTTCATACCGCACAAACTAGACGCAGGCTTCTCCAGGGAGCACCGCCAGCGGCAAAAAATCTCTCGCATCCGCTGTTCCCATAAAGCGGAGTCTTTGCCGTACATGCGATCAAGATACATTGAGAAAGAAAGCCCATTAATTCCAGTTATAATGGCGTTTTGTTCGAGTGAGCAAAGCCCGGAGATGCTCGTCGGGAGCCATCGCTGCGGTCATTGCTCTTGATCCTGGTCCTCGTCATCCTCGTCTTCGTCGAGGAGCATCACCTCGAGACTACCAAACGCAAGCATACTGACTTTACCGGTTTCGGGGTTCGTGCATTCCAAAATACAGTCGCCCAAATCCAAATCGAGCCAGTGCTGTTGCGAATCTTCGTGATTGACGGTGGGAAAGACCTTGGACACCCGCAATCGTCGAGCCGTGGTGGCCTCATCTTTCCGTGAAACGTGATCTCCGAGTCGCATCTTGGTGGCTTGCTTTTGCTGTCGTCGCGTTCGTTTGTGAGACTCGTTCACTGGCCGGTTCCGTCGATCGGTCGTCGATTGCGGTTGCCGTTGTTGGAAGTAATACTGCAAACGTCCGACCGGATGCAGGCAACCCAAAACAATGGATGGTTTCGGGTCAAGCGCTGCGGGAAGTGATTGCACACACGAGTCCAAGCGACGACGTTCGCGTTCACTCCAGTGCGCCGTCACGTCATCGCTGGTCCATTGCGCGGTTCCGTCGTCTAACGATGGTGGTCGGGGCGGCAAAGCCACATGCGGACGCTTGCGACTGTGCCATGGATGCGGTGAATGCAAGATGTTGTGAACTATATTTGGTGCTTTGTTCCCGTCGGTGTTGACGTTTTCGTACACCATCCGGGCGGGAAGCTTGCGTGCCGCCGCTTCCACATCGCTCCAGTCACCCAGCCAATCCGTCCTTCCTTCTCGTCCGTACTGATCAATCTGATGTATGATGGAAGAAAAGTCGTAGTCGGTAGTAGAATTGGTGTGACGCCGTATAATGTTGCGGATCCGCGCGTAATTCGTCACGTACTCCTTCGTGGACGGTGTGTCAGGTTGCGGGACGGGGCGCGACGGTCCGTTCGTATCGGCTGGGTCGGTTAATTCGCTGTGCGTACCACTTTCCGTTGGAATACGGTCATAGAGGGTTGGACTTCCGGAGGTGACGACACGTTGGACAACCAGTGCCGTGGCGAAGTGTCCCGCTTCTTCCAAAGCCCGACTCCACTGCGCTCCGACTCGATGACACCGATCTCGTACGCGGGCAATCGCTTCGGCCGTCACGACGATCTGTTGGGATTCCTGTACAACAACACCTAGATCGTTACCGTTAGTTTCGGCGTTGATGGTCGCCGAAATGCCCATCGTCTCTCGTTGTAGACTCTGCAGGGCTACTTCCCTTAAGGCGGCGCGCACACACGGAATGACGAATCGATCGACCGCTGCTTGCGAGGCGCGCTGCCAAAACGCGGGCTCCTTGTCGGGCACAGACGCTTCCATGCCCCTACTCAAATACGAAGACCGTGAATGCTTCACTGAATGTGTTCATAGTCCTTCCATGATACCGTAATGCGGATGGAGTAATAGATTCCCAAGGGGTGTGTTCACACCGATCCTCTCTGGAACTGAGGGTATCTCTAGGTTGGCAGCTTTTACAGTCACCTTGTTTTGTGCGACATCCTACTACCGTCTTCCATTTGCATCAATACGGGAGGGATATGTGAGTAACGCTAACTGTAATATAAAAACCGTTACGGGGCACGCTATCTCCGAAGGCGATAGAACCCTGTGAACCTGCGATAGATAGGGGTGGAAGAGGCCGTCTGTCGAATCGTAGAAAACTCCGTCACCACAAGTGTCAGAATCGTCCAAACTCCTAGGTGAATGGGAGAATAGCAGAAAGAAAAAAATGGAATAGAGGCGACGGCCAAGTGAACAAATCGCTATTTGGACGAGATCATAGATTTATTGGGACTACCTGGGTCCACGGTGGTGCGCTGCATTGCTTTCATGAACTGACAGTGAACAAATAACAGAGGATCCAATGATCTGTGTAAAAATTCAAAGTCCTCCAAACGCAGCAACTGAAACGTGTCCAATTGGTCTCATTTGCATACACGCCCCCACGTGCTTTTTCTGCCTCGAGAGCCCAAGATTCTCCCCCGAAAAGCAGGCAAACCGTTTCATTGTTTGCATCATGAGGAATAAACACACACGATTGTAATGTGATTTCCAGTTAACGAAACAAGAAGCTTTCAGTATTCCATTACTTGCATTGCCGCGAACGAATCCCTCTCAATGAAATTAGCGTCAAACCTGTTGAACATCTCCCTGCAACCAAATTCCGTATCCAGAATTTTATAACTACATACAGTGATTGCTGCGGTTTCGGGTACACCAACTGTGATCAAGAATTTCTATTCATCATGCTAAGTTGTGTCTATAAAGATTTAAAGCCACATCCTCGAACGCCACATCAAAATAGTAAACCTTGGATGTCCTAACTATAGGGAGCTAGCTGATAGCAGTGTTGAAAACCGTTACGCGGCTGACTCACAGTCAAGCATACTAGAACCCTATTTACATGAAATTTACCAAAGTAGGGGAAATTAAGTGTCTGTCGTCCCGTGTCACAGTCAGTTTCACGTCATGTTAGCATGCGTCGGGAAACGGCCAAACGGTTTCATTCTTGCCAACCCGAGACAACCTTTGTCACCTTTGTATTCCTTTCTGGATACCTTGGTTCACTCACAAGTGTTACAGTTAGTCAAAACCTTTGCTCTCTTTGCGAAATTCGTGTTGCGTGCGCTTGTTCGCTCGTTCGCTCGTTCGTTACGCATACGAGACAGTGTTGATGGCGCAGGAGTGTTCTTCGAGAGCGTTGACTGTGAAGAAACATCCTTTGTAGCACCCATCGCCATGTCGTCGAACGGGAACGATCCTCCAGAACTTCCCGGACCGAACAACCCCGGGAACGACCCTGCGTCAGTACCCGGGCCGCCGCCTCCGGTATCACACACATCACCTTATCCCCCGCCGCAACCCCACGCACGTTCGACGTTGTCTCCACCGCCGATTCAGACGCGGGCCGCGGCGGGTCCAACCCCCTTGGCCAGACAGGGATCACGGTATCATTTGACCCAGGCACAGCTCAGTCCCGCCGTGGGAGGCACAGTCTCTCGAGGGAACCCTGCACACCATCCCCCGTTGCCGCCCCAGCCCGCGTCTCCGGTAGATTCCCAATCCGGTGCGCAACCAAGTTCCGCCACACACAAGTTGACCAAGTCGTTGCAGAAACTCTTCGTCGCGACGAACGAATCGGACGGACGCAATCTCGGGTTTACTCCGTCGACGCGCATGGTGGCGTCGCACGAAAAAGCACGGGAAGCAAACACGGCTGCGGAGGCGCCCTTTCAGTGTCAATTCCAAGTCACCAAGCTGCGTTCTTGGCGGACGGGATATTTGCGAGTCTTGCGTCTCTACGACAACGAATTCGCCACCCTGGACGTGTCCAAAGAACCACCCACGGAAACGAATCGCTGGCGTTACCACTCGTTGACGGAATGGTTGGCCGTGCCTTCGAATGACCCAGCCGATGCCACCATACTACTCCAAGTCGACAACGACAAGCTCAAGCTGTCCTGTCACGAAGTGGATCGCGCAACGGTATTGACGCGTTTGTTGCGCGGGCAGGATCAGGCCGGACAGGCCAATCTGCACCATTCCGTCCTCTTGGACAAGGTAGAACGCTATACACGACACGGGACGGCCGTACCCGTGCAATTACAGGCCAAGCCCTATGGATTGGTGGAGATGGATCCGAACACTCATCAAACGATACAAACGTACACCTACAACACTCTCGTCGGCATGGCCCTCACGACCGATCACTCCTCTGGCATTGTCCTCTATTGGAAAGACTTGACGCTTGCCCGATCGGGAGCGACGGACGCTCCGACTTTTGTCAAATCGCGATTGTATCTAATTCACGCGAGTCGTCGTCCCGGCGGTAACGGTCGCAGCGATTTGACCACGACCTTGCAATCTCATCTGGAAACCCTGGGACTCCCCTTTGTCATGCAATCCTCCACCACCGTGGTACAGTGGTTGCAAGCGCGTCGGGCTTGGCGGACTGGTCCCGTCGCCACCACCTGGGCCGTCACCAAGCGGACCCGTCGCCACGACAGTGCCATCGTCGGAACTTCCCAAGGATGGGTCGGCGGTGTCGTGTCACGACATTTGGTGGTCACGGGCAGTGGACACGTGATGGAACGGGACGGCTCCGGAGTTGTCGGGGCCCGACGATTGGCGGATTTGGTCTGCATCGTACGTGAACCGTCCGGGGACGAACTGTTGCTCGAGTTTCGCGATGGCACCGTAAGGTCCTACACTAGTCAGCAAAGGGACGCCCTAATCGTATCCCTCCTGGATGCCGCTCATACGTTGGGGGAAAATACTGCCGTTTACGTTTCGGACGTTCCGAGGCAAGCCCATTGCTTGTCCTGGTTGCCCGTAGGGTTCGAGGCCTCACCGACCAGTGGAATTTTTCACAACGATGCCGTTCCTCTGTTCTGTTTGAAACGGGTGTACGCACTGTCCACACAAGCCTACGCCTACATTTCCCGTCAATTTGAGGCGCTTTCGACAGGACAGCTGGAACCGGTCGATGTGGTGCACGAGTGTCGCGCCGTCGTCGAAGGTTGCCGCGAGTTCAACGCCAGCGTCCCGCCCTCGGGTGAAGGACTACCCACGGGAGAGAAGGACAAGACTGTAGTCGGGACGATTGGCGCACTTTGGGGTCTCGTATCGGGCCTGCTGGTGGAAGACCAGGCCAAGACTCAAGAGACTGTCGCCACCAGTGGAGCGAGCCGGCAAAGGCACGTCGCGGAAGCTACGGCGGCTACGCTCTTGCAGACGCTGTATCGTTTGTCCAAATCGGTGACCGGATACAAGAGTACAGCGGAGCTATCCACTTTTCTGGAGACAATCCCGTTACTGTGGACTGTGAGCAATGAGTTTTGCAAGTACTGGGCTTTACAAGTGTTGAACGTTTTGCTCTCTGGGGTTACTCCGAAGCGCGATCTCGAAACGGAATACATCAACAAAAACGTTATTATCAAAACAGGTGGAGTAGCGATAGTGCGAGGAATTATTTCGTCGCTTGTCGAGCCTTCCAAGACGATGGGGTCGGACGGAAGGCAACAGCTTTCAGACATGCTACTCATGGTGGCAAGCGATATTCTTCAGAGTCTGCTGTGTTCCTACAATGACACCACGTCTCACGACCACTTCACTGCATTTATTGAGACCCTTGGTGAACAGTAAGTGTCTAATATTGTCACTGATGATCCCTTAGATGTCAGTAAGACTCACGACTTCTTTTTCTGACCAGTTATCAAGCTCTACTCTCGACTCTCCGTTCGCAAACTCCTTTTGTTATTGAAAATACTGCATTGTTGTTGCAACTGCTGTCAACCCATGCACCAACAACGGCGGCAGCAATACGAGATGCAGCACTCAGTTCGGCTGTGTTGCTGAAGCACTTTTACTATGCGGTATTCAGTCCACTGGAAGGTCGAAGGTTCTTGAGTCGCTATCTCTGTAGCCTCTGGATGTCGGGTTCGGAAACTTGTGACGAAAAACGCTTGCTTAAAAGGATGGTTCCGCACGGTTTCCTTGCATATCTCAACATGCCAGCGCTGAGTCAAACAGAAGAAGAGCAGCTGGATCGACTGGAGCGCGATTTGGTGGAATCAAACATACCTGACAAACAGCAAATTAACGAAGGGTCCGGCGATGACGTAGCTGCGGGGACGAATACTGCTCGCTTACGTGCCAGGATGGAAATGATAAACGCCATTGCGTATCGCAGGTCTCAACCTGCACGGAAGGAGAACTTTCGAGTATTCTTTCATGTACTGACTCAAGACCACTCTCTGGCTGATCTAATTTGGTCTCAGCAAACACGACGTGAGCTTCGTATTGCCCTAGAGGGAGAGATCGAATACATCGATCGGGAAGCCGACGCCAAAGGATGGAACGCTATTGCTTGGAACCATCAACAATTTCGGGTGAACTATCCGTCTCTAGAAAACGAAGTCAAAGTCGGGAATGTTTATATGCGTCTCTGGCTCCAAGCTGGAGACGGTTTCATTCGGAGTTGGGAAGAGCCCCTTCGATTGTTTGAACACTTGTTCCGTCGCTTTCTTTGTGAGATTGACCGAAACACAAAAGTAAGTCTTGTGCTTTCATGTCAATTGACGTGGTGAAGTTTCTCACTGTATGAACATCACTTGTGTCAGGTTACCATAATGTGTATTCGATGTCTCGAGAGGCTCTATGCAATTCATGCAGCCGCCATCGGACCATTCACGGATGTAATGATTCTCGTCCATACGATGGCATCGACAAAGAATATCGAGACGCAGCACCGTCTTCTAGGGCTTCTCGCCACCTTATTGGGCGTTTCTGGCGATAGCCACTCTCAGAAGGGAGCAAATATCCCTGAGAACGCAGAGCAGCTTTTGAACTCGGACAGCATCGGCCAGCTCTGCCAATTTGTGTCCTGGGGCCATACAAACGCAGACCAAGTCGGCAATATCCTTTCTCGGATTGTAGCCGATGCGGAAAGTTCCAAAGTATTGATTACTGATGGATCTTCTTCACAAGCGATCAAGGGAGATGATAACAATGTTCATTCAGCAGTCTCTCCGCTTTCAGACTCAGGCTACCCGCCTGTCTGGTTTGTGGCGTCGACAAGTAAGGTACCGCCCCCTCCGGATACCATCCGAGGACCTTTCCGAGTGTCTGAGCTCGTCACAAAGATGGTCGATGGAGATCTGAGCCCTTTCGATCTTGTCACAGCATCTCACGTAGAGGCATATGATTCGGACGTTACCGAAGATGCGGTTCGTGAGGCTCTCATTGATACAGGGAAGTGGAAACGACTGAGCGAGATTTGGCAACTTCGCTGGCAACTATGTACTGATGGAAATAGTTCTGGTATCTACTCACCATCTGAGGTGGCCCTATTATCGTTGAAGGCTCTGACACGACTTGTTGACCTACACCGGAGTCTTGATTCTAGAGGTGTTCCGTACGTTCCGATTCCAACGGCGAAGCGAATTCTTTGTGGCTTGGCACGTGGCGTATCAGATAGTATGGATACGGGAGCTTCGGCTCTCTCGATCGTCAGCCAGGCCTTGCTTTGCAACGACAGTCGTGTCATTGATCAAGCAGCGGAACTGCTATACAAGCTGACGTCCTATAATGATGAGGCGATGTCCAAGTTCTACCTTACTGGTACATTCTTCTTCGCATTATCCTATACAGGAAGCAACTTCAAGATGCTCGCCAGTCTCTTAAATGAAACTCACCTCAGACAGCATTTCCGATCAGGTTTTGCAGCTGCAGCTGACGAGGAGGAATTGCCTTTAAGAGATCGCAGCGTTTTAGGGAATCTGCTACCAGAGGGCGTTTTGTGCATGTTGGTCAACTATGGACCGAAGCGCTTCGCGGAAGCATTTGTTTCTGTGGCTGATACACCGGAGGTCATCTGGACCCTGGATATGCGAAAACATTTGATAGAGATGATACGGCAACACTTAGGAGACTTTCCGCTCCGGCTTCTTCAGAACAACACAACTGAATACGAATACTGCCCTATGCCGGGCGTGGCGTACAAGAGGCTAGAAGGAGAAATTTTTTGTCACAACTACTATCTACACAATCTATGCGATGAAAATCGTTTCCCAAACTGGCCAATTGCCGAACCCGTCGAAGTCTTCCGTGCGTGTCTTGAGAGATTCAAAAAACAAGTGGGTCGGGACGAATCGGCGGAAGAGATCGCTCTTGAAGATGCACGAATCGCTCTGGAATTAGGGGAAGGAGATGGAAGTAAGGAGCTTCGCAAAGCGTACCGCACGCTGGCGAGAAAATATCACCCCGACAAGGTACGTTCGCTACGACGGAGTTGGTTACTGTCATTGTTGTTTTGCTTGTCAACTCAATTTGCTGTCATTGTTGTTTTGTTTGTTTACTCAATTCTTGTCATCTGTCTAGAATCCTGGTGGGCGTGAAACCTTCGAGAACATTCAAATGTCGTACGAACTTCTACTTCCAATAGTAGAAAGAGGCGGAAAAATCAGATCGTTTGCTGAAAGCACCAAGGACAACACACGGACCAGCGACTGGACGGAAGGTTTCTCTGGGGGGAAGGGGCAAATGGAAACAATGGAGCTGCTTATAAAAACTCAGTTGCTCCTCTGTCGTCGTTTTACAAAGCAAATGAGCAGATACAAGTATCCAGCATACGGAATTCTCCTGAGCTGCGTGCAGCTACCTGATTCCTGTCAACAAGCACTGAGCAAGGATAAATCAAAGCTCGCCAGTACTTGCCTTCTCCTGCCGGAAAGAGCTGAATTTGTTGGAACCGCACTTAAGCTTCTGTTCTCTACTTGCTTAGTCTCTCCTCTCAACTCTGAAGAGCTTGTTTCAGAATCAGGTATCCCTGTTCTATGCAATCTTCTCTTTTACTTTTCGGATGCACTCGCAATGCTACAAATAAAGCCCGTCCTAGGAGCCGCCTCCGCCAGAACTGTTTCAGAGATTTTGGGTGTAATCGTCCATACAGTTGCTGGGATTGCTTACTTTGAATCTGGGCGTAAATCCATTGAGGGTTTACCCGACTTAACAAAGTTTTGCGTCTACTGGCGACGTTGCATAGATGGTACGGTATGTCCTGATCTTGACGGGAAAGACATTCTTGTGAAAAGCTACGCTCTCGAAGGCATTGCAAGCATGGCTAAGGACCCTGCACTCCAAGAGATATTGATTGGAGCTGGTATTGTATGGCCGATGCTTCGGATGTCACTTTCCTACGATCCGACGCTAGACCACGATACACCACATCTAGATCATGAGGATCTTGGTGTTTCTGTATCGGCTACAAATGTTCTTGCGAAGCTGGCAGTCCGCGGACTAGGTATGCTTTCAGGCATTCATCAGGATGCTCCAGCGAACGAGCTTTTGACAGCATCGCTGGGAAAACTTTTGACCCCTCCAGTTTCCCAAATGCTTCGAAATAACCGAACGGGACAAATATTGGGAGTACTGAATAGCAATGTCGAGAGAGCCAACATTATTTGGAATGTTAGCATGCGACGACAGCTTTTGCTGACCCTGGACAGAATCGAAAAGGAGAGACCGTCCGACGCTAATCCTTCCGTTAAGGAAGAGTTAGACGTGATTGGAGGTTTTGAATTTGAAGCGCTTCGGCAAGAGCTTTGCGTTGGGGGAATCTATGTCAGGCTGTTCAACAAAGATGGAAAAGAAGCATTTAGCTGCGTGTCGAATCCCACTGAGTTTGGTCAAGAGCTGCTCGAGCTTGCTGCGACAATCTTCAACAATAGAATGATCGAAAAGTTATGGAAACCACTTCCTTCTAGCAAGGTTCCTGTTGGCGCACCTTTCGCTTCTGCGACAGAAATTACCATTTCAAGCAACGATTTTCAAGCGGTGATGACAGCTATAAGTCTTCTTGTACGTTACGATGGGCTCCTCGACGACTTCGTTTGCACCTCCACAATAGGGCCACAAATCTTATTCAGCTTTCTGGAACTACCGGCCAAACTAGAGGTATGTTGCAGGTTAATGAACTTCCGCGCGCTTGCTGGTAGCTCAACGCGCCAATTCTTTTTCTCTTGTTCCTTTCCTTTAAGGTCTTTAACTTAGGATGCGAAATTCTTTCTTTTATGAGTTCAAAGCAGCAATTTGCGGATGCTGTGTCTCGAGAAAAATGCCTTTGGCGTCTTTTTCGCGTTTTGGAGAGGCCTCAGAACAACGAGCATCAGGACAAGGTGGAAGCTGGGTCCGAGGAGGACGAACCGAGGAAGAGGCATGGGTGGTTGGTGTTGGAAGCACTGTCGTCCTCCCCATCCATTGCGATGCAACTATTTCATACATCGGGATGGATTGAGCTGCTTGGAGTACTCGTTGGCTACTCAAAATTTACAAGAATATGGAGTGCACGAGTTGGGGCTGCGAAAACATTGTCTCGTCTTTTGTGGGATCCTGCGACCGGTCCGCTGGCTGGTAAGTAGTCTACTCATCCCTGCGACTGGCTAGTGTCTTTTTGCTGACGGGCTCTCTCCTTTCTGTGCAAGGCCCGCTACTTGGGCAGTTTTTACCGGCGACTCTGATCACACGCCTGAGGGAAGACCCCGAAGATATGGTAAAGAGCTTTGATGGCGACTTCGATTCGCCTGAGCTTATATGGGACCAATCAATGAGGTCTGAATTTCGCAACGAACTCGATAAACACTTGGATAAATGTTTATCTGACCGAGAAAGGATAGGACCTGATCACCAGTTTTCCCTTCCGCCCGAGGCTCGAGTACGATATAAAAAGCTTGACGACGAACTGTACATTGGCGGGGTATACGTGTCACGCTTCCTGAAAGAACCGACATATAATTTACGAGATCCGACAACCTTTCTGGAATTACTCCTCCAACGATGGAAAAATGAACTCGAGAGATACTGTATGGACCCCCAACGGCAATCCATGGAAGTAGATTCAACGATGTTGACCCAGGCTCGCCAAGATACTTTGCAGCTTGTGACAACCGCAAGCGTCTTTTTGTGCAAAGTTCGAGAGTCTCTTTGCGAGAAACTTTCTCAATGGGGTTACATGCCTAGATCGATGTATTTCATGCAACAATCACTGGTCAATGAACTTCTAGGGACACCGTTGCTTTCTGTTGTCCGGATACTACACGTTGCAGCTAATCATATTGCAAACGTGGAATCGATTGCTCTGAGTGGCGGAGTGGACGGTAAGCAAGGGATCGTTGACCTATCTATCCAGGCTATAGGCAAATCTGAACTACACCCCGACTGCGCTTTCATGGTCGAAATGTTGAAGAAGGTATATGTAGGGGCCCTTGGCGATATCAAGGCAACTCGAAAGCAGGCTGCCAGAAGCACTGAGAACATACCTTCGGTGAACACCCTGTCACAGAATCATCTCGCTGCTATGGCCCCTTCCCCGGCACCCGGGGAGGGACCAGTGCGGAAAAAAGTCAATGTTGGCGACGATCCATTGGGAATGTTTGTACCGGCTACGAACCCTGCGATGAGTCTCGGTCAAGGGCATCCGCAAAGAGACTCTTCGGCAGCCCTGTTCGAGCACTCACAGTTGCCTCACCAACAGTCCGGGTATCTTCAAACGCGGGAGTCTTTCCAGCGTGAGCAGAGCATGGTCTATCCACCATCACAGCCAAGTGTCGTTGCCTATTCACAGCAGTCTGTCCCGCAGATGTCAGGGGCGTACGACCAATTACGCTCTGACTACTCCTATTCCCATCAACACACAGGGCATTCTGGGATGTATAGTCAGCGAATTAACAATCCGCAAAACACCCACGAACAAGACCAGGGACAAAGTTCAGGCCCATACACCAGAAACGATCAGCAGCTCTCGTCTGGCCGCACTTTTCAGCAGCCTTCGTATCAGCAGCGATCCGTTGAGACTGAAAGACAGAATCAACCACAGCATCAACACGCCGTATTTGTGTCGAACCAGGCATATACCAAAACGGCTGCCAGCCAATTCACCAATCCAAACAGCCTTCGAGGCATACCTCCTCGGCAAGGAACTGGAGACCGGGACTTGTTCACACATCAGCACAGTCATCAACACATGACGGAGGGCTCGAACACTCAGCGTGCAGATCACCATTTGCACCTACCGCAAATACCGACAAACCAAAGTGCTCATTCCTATCAACTCCCGACCAACCAGGGGCACCCCCATGCTCAACCACAAGGAGCTCCGAACCAACCGTCAGCATCAGTTCCACTTTACCGTTTACCGCAAGTTCATTTTCAGAACCAAGGTTACGTTGCAACGCAGAACCAAACTCCGGTACAATCTGGAGTTCAGCAATATAGCCAAGGTCAGGCTCGGTCGTTTTTGGACCTGACCCAGCCCCAGACTCAAAGAAATCATCCCAATACCTTACAGGCCACTTCGACATTGCCTATTCCCGCCACACAATCACCTTTGCATCCTTCGTTTCAAGGACCTCGTATGGTCGAAACGGTGGAAGGTATACAGCCGCCCGCGCCGAGCACCGAAGGTACCGAAATTGATGCACGATCCAAGCCGGACCCTAACGTCACTGCGGAACAACAGGCTGTCTCCACGGATGGCGCACCAGGTGCTGCCCAGGGACGTGTGGTGCTGCTGCAACAAGCCTTGTCGTTTGACCTTTGCGAATTTCTCGTGGACAAGGTGTTGGAGAACCCCACATTGCAGAACGTCAAGGATCCATCCGGTGCGAAGGTTCATTCCATTGAACTACTGAAACTGTTGACGAAAGATCCGGGCTATGGAGCTAAATTTAAGCTCGTTTTAGAAAAATTGCCGGCGTGGAAGAAATACAAGTCTCAAGATCATTCCTTGTTGATAACCGGACATGAACAAAAGACGGACTACTTTTTGACCGATGGTGGTTCCGGCGAACCTAAAAAGATGCTGACCGAAAACTAACAGCATGTAGAAAGGTCAGAAGGCATTTGATCTAAAAGAAAGCTTATTTACTATCAATAACTTGAACATCTCTTCCTTGGTGGCAATAATTAGCCTCATTTTGTTTCGCTAGCGTGGTAGCGTACAGGTTAATCCACTCTTTTCACTAGGCCATTTTGAACGTACCGAGACAGCCGAAGACTACTCTAGCATATCCAGGGTTGCAGGGTTACCAGCACGACCGGGAAGTTTTTGACTGCGAGCCCCAATGATTGCGTATTTCCTCTCGCGTAACTGGCCGAGAAATAGAGTTTTTCATTTCGACTCTCGGCAATTACCCAGATGGAAAGAAGAACCATTGATGCACGCACCATGAGCAACGACGACGGAAGAGAACTCCGACGTGCAGACACACCTGTGCATCGTAATGGATCCCGCCAACCGCCAACGCCGTCGCTTCCAAATCGACGCAAGTATTCGCACCCGTCGTGGCCGGGCCAAGAACCTCGGACACCAGGAGCAGTCCGAAGGAATTGGCGACACTTTCTGTACATGGAGTCCCTTTCCGTATTAGTGTGGGCTTTGACGGTGCCACTATTTCGAATAGCCTTAGTGTGCATCCAGCAATTTTCGTTAAACGCTACGATCGTACAAATCGGGACTGTGGACGTTGGGGACATTCTTGGTCCGCTCTGCCGGTGGACTGTGTTGTACCTCTTACCAGCTAAAAAAGGGTTCGACCAAGCAGCAGGATTTGCCTATGGTCAAATTTGGTGGTGTCTTTGCATAGCGAGAACGTTTGGTAGCTTCCCTAGTTTGACTTGTCGAATCGCGGAATGGAAACTGGGTCGACGGTCCAAGGGCGAAGTTTTTGTCGCCATATTCCTGCACGTGGCGCTGAGCGCCGTTGTTTGGTATGCTTTATCGACTGCATCCCTGCTACGGCAAGGTTTCGGACCCCTTACATACAGCGACACCGATCTGGTGTCTGTTTGGTTTTACGAAGTATTGGTCAACGCTCTTTTTGCTGTGGGAGTCCACGTCGTGCCGGTCCTTCTCGAGCTCAATCAGCTGCCCACCTGGTGGACCGGAATCTGTCTGTATCCCCTCTACAGTGTATCGGTGGATGATGCGGGTCGCGGGAGCTGCCTTTCACCTACGGTATTGCTCGTGCACGGCCTGCACTACGGCAGCAGTGTCGTCCGGGTCGCACCCCAGCTGCTGGGCGGTTGGCTGGGTGGGATGGTTCTGCAACGATACTTTCCCGACGAGCCGGCAACGTGCGTTCTACGCGAGTCAAACGAAAATTCGAATACGGCAAACTAAAATTGTTTCACAAGTACGTACAGCATTGCAGTACGGTGGGCGTCAACACCAAAAGGTCGCCACGGCTGGGTGTTCGCGCGGACGTTTCCACCCTCGTGTTCAGCGACGTCTTACTCTACGTTTTCGGGAGCATGCATGGCGTCAACACAGGCTCGCCATATTTGATCGCGGACTTGTTGTTGGGACACAAACTGGAGAAGGGCGGCTCGAAAGAGCGTGGGACTCTGGAACTGGGAAACCGTCGCGCCCGCACTAGTCAACACCGTCTGGACCGACCGAACCAGTAGAGTCTTGCGATGCGGTGAGAGTTGGAGGAGCTGTTGCACCGCGCCGTCGTACTCGTCGGCGCGGAGAAATCCCACGATACTGCCGAGTATGCCGCCGACCAAGCCCCCGACGGGACCGAGGAGCAATCCGCCCGAGACGGCACCACCCCCCGCCCACACGCCCTGCTTGAGAGAATTGCGTGCCGTTTCCCGCATGTCGTGATTGTCTGCGAGGAATCCCATGAGTTCATCGTGCTGGTAGTCGATGGGGTCGGGAATGTCGTCACCCGCTGGATAATCGTCCATGATGGCGCTGCGCGTACGCAAAGTTCAGATGTGAGTCTAGCAAAACCAAAAGGAGATCAGAGTGTGAGAGTCCGCGCGTTGATAGTGAAGCGAACGATCGGGCAACACCGAGAGTGGACGCGGTAGTCCACGACTGACGTTGTATGGCCCGCGGAGATTCCGCAAGTCCCGAGACGTGGTGGGGGTGTAAGGTCGAGCCAGCAACGTAGCTGGTACAGTGATTGTTACCGTGAATGCTTCTATTCTATTCCCTCATTGCGTACCACAGTACGTACCACGGGTCTACTACACTTGACGATGAGTTCCAACGAGAGGAATTGTCAAACGTGACTGTAAAAATTAAAAGGGAAGGAAGGCGCAACGTGTGTCGCTCGTTCCACAATTTCGTGTCGTCCATGGTCCTTGCGGGGCGAATTCCGTTCCCTTCCACTCGCGTCCTTCGGCGGTACTCCAGAATATCATTTCAGTTCGTATTGGTGGACCCGTATCTTCCGACATGAAAAGGCTATTTAGAAATATGCTCGAGCGACCTCCATAGGCTCCAACGTCCACTCGCATTCTCTTTGTCGTTGTCACACTTTTACATCAAGATCTCCAGGATTCCCTGTAGGGTACATCGGTAGTTTAGGTTTCAGTTGCAATACCTTATGGAATACACCTCCGCACCATCCACAACTACAACATCCACCACAACGACAGTCACCATGACGGTGACTCGACAATTGACCAAAACTGCGGCACGAGTCTTTGGTCAGCTCGAGGGCGGCGGTAATCCCGTCACGATCTTTACGTCGTCTGTATCGTTGCAACCCGCCACGCGGGTGACCCTCGCGCAAAGCTGTGCCTGGGAAAGTGTCGTGGTGGATCGGACACGTCGGTCCATGGCCTTTTACCTCCCGACGGGAGAACCGGTCGACTTTTGTGCACACGCTGCCATGGGAGGAGTCACACAATTATTGGCCCCGTCCGCTGGTTCGGACGCATCCCAATCCGTGTCCTTTACCACGGACCACGCCGACGACACGACGCGTTATACGGCACACCTCCACGACCACAACATTGTAGCGCTGGACCTACGGACCGTGTACGAAGAGGCGCCCGTGCCTCATCCACCCACCGTGCGTCGGATTCTGCGCGAAGCCTTTGGACTGCGCGCCGGCGACTTGACGCAACCGCCGGCCCGACAATCGGCAGACGCGAAACCACCCTACCCCACACTCCGCAACGCCAGTGTCGCGCGTCCCAAAACCCTCGTATACGTCAATTCTTTGGAAACTCTGCACGCCGTCAAGGTACCACCCGTCACGAATCACCATTTCCGTGTCGCCTGCGACGCGATTGGTTCCACCGGTGTGTACCTGTACGCGTTCGACGCCGCGGACGACACCTGGGCCTGTCGGCAGTTCCCGCGGGCGTCCGGGTATCCCGAAGACCCCGCCACGGGCGTTGCCGCCGCGGCTCTCGCTGTGGCGCTGCACAAGGCCGGACACGTTCGGGATGCCTACAAGTGTACGCAAGGGACCGCCATGGGGCAAGGGTCCGTCCTACTCGTGGAAGATATCCAACGCCGCGACGCCGACAACCACGTGTCGCTACGGATCCTGGGACGAGTGGAAGCCGACGAATCCGAAGTTATGATGATTGAGGAACCGGAGTAACAGACACCGCAGTCTATGTTGCCGCTATATAAACACTTGCACAAACACACCAATCTACACATGTTTAGGCACACGCACATACGCACGGGTACAGATACAGATAGACGAAATATACGCCTTTCCTCTACGAACCCTCGTTCCCGTACCGAAAGGTGCGGATCTAGCTATAACAGGTTCTCCACAATTGGTCGCGCGTTCGAAAAACCTTCCTTCTTGGGTACGACACTATCCAAATAGGATTCCGCAACGTGGTCCATGTAGGTATTCGGATTTTCTCCGGCACAGCCCGCCAAGCCGTCCTTGGGTCCCAGTTGAATTCCATGCCAGGGTGCCGCCGTAAGTCGGGCGTAGACGGATTCACGTGCGTTGGGGGGCGGCAACCTGGAGGGCACCTGAGCGGCAAACCGCGTCGTTTGTTCCAAATGTTGCGCCAGTGCGGCGGCGAATCCCTGATCGTAGTACGCGTTGGAGCCGCGGGTCGAGCGCACCGCTACCATGGATTGTCCCGTCTTGTTGACGATCAAGGCGAGCCGCGCCTGCTCGCGGGCTTGCACCCGCTGCTGCTCCTGAGCGAGTTTTTGCTCTTGTGGAGTACTCGTGGGAGCGGACGACGCGAGATTCGTCGATTCCGTCGACGGGTCCGGTAGAGCCGTGTGCCCGGGAAAAGAGGAGGAAGCCCCGGAACCATGATCCGTAACGTCGTGGTCTGGTCGACTCGGTCCGTCCAACGCCGACGCCTTGGTCTCTTCGTTTCCTCCGCAGCAAACGTTGCCCATTCTATCGGTTTATAAATTGCAAGCTGTCTTTTTTGTAACAAGGAAGGTCACTACCTATTTACAGTTAATGGAGGTGATAATCGGTACTTTCCGAGTCCGACCGACAGAGAAGTGACCAAACGGAATACCCGTAACGATTGATACCGTGGGCCCTCTCCATCCGGAAGGGAGAGAGGAATGTTGCGGCCGGTGTCCCGCGCCCATCCAGCAGCATTATCCCACGGTTGGATAGTGCGGCGTTTACCGACAAAGGCATCGTTTGACTTTGATCGTTAGGCGTATGCACTACTACTGCAGGTAATCGGGTCGTAGGTAGCGATGGAGAGACCAACCCTACCCTGAAGGTCATCCGAACCGTCGGCGAAGTCACCGTCCAATAGAGTCCCATGAGTCCACCCCGTCGTGGACGGGTCCACGGGATCTACTACCTTTTTTCCAGAACTCAAATCCCGGGGGTCCCACCATTCCAACACAAACCTACCCCCCAATGGGACGCACACGTATCCTGGGGTGAGCTTAGCGTTACCGATATTGACGTTAGCGGGGTCGGGTGTGGGTACCGACCGTCCCAGTCACCGTCATGGTCGTGTTGCTCGTGGCCTCGTCGGTACCCAACTCTTTCCGCAAGAGCATAATGCAACCGTCGGGATCATCCGGATTGTCTATTTCCCGATACGCCAAGCTCTGGTACATGGCAACGGCGGGAGTGTTGCTGCGTTCCACACGAATAAAGATTTCGTGACTCCCGAGTTGGTCGACACAGAATTGTTCACAGGCTCGCACCAAGGCCCGGGCAATCCCCCGGCGGCGCCAATCCGGATGAATGCACAAATCCGAAAGATACGGCCGCGGATTATAGGTGTAGGAGGTGGGTCGATTGGGCGTCCGGGCGTCCACGTCGCAAAAGCCGACCAGGTCTCCGTTGGTCGGTGCGAGTGCCACGAGCATGCGGTGCCGGGCCCGGTCGTCGCCGTAGGGAAACCCCTGCTGGACGCGATTGAGTTCTCCCAATCGGTAGAGCTGCTTCCATGGACCAGTGGTGTTGGCGTAGAAACTACTCAGAATAATGTCCGCCACCGATCCCAATTCGGCATGCCGACACTCGCGAATCGGAATAGAATCTGGTGCGTTGTTGCTGTTGTTGTTGTCGTCCCAAATGGTCCGGTCCGCATCCGGATTGTGCTCATGGTGCGTCGCCCGTCGTAGAGTACGACTGGTGGAGGGAGTTGGGGCGAGTCGGAATGTACGAGGAACCGTTCTCGTGGACGACGCGATAGTCGGTCGAATCCAAGCCGCGACCAGGCCGGGAACGATCAAGGCCACGGCCAAGACCAACCACACAAGGATTCCGACACCGCGATAAGGGTGATGCCATGTGCCCGTCATGATCCCTCACCACGAGCAATACCCACGAGCAACACGTACGTCGTCACCCCCCGGTGTGTGGTTCTTTTGGGTCCGGTGTCGATGGATGCTGTGGCCAGCGTCGTGCAAGGTTGGCTCCGGTTCCGTTTTGGAACCCTGGTCTTCGCCTGACTTGACTGTGACACTGACTGGGAACGAGGGAATGATATGGACAGAGTGGGGTAGGGAATGGCATGGGGACGTGAGAATGTCCGCCTTCCGTGCCGATCGGGGGAAAAGACAGTCATCGATACCCACCACGAGTTCTGTGACGTGGATAAGAGTATGTGTCGCATCCTTTTTAAAATACTCGTAATATTATTCTATTAGAGTTAGCGGTACCCATCATTGACTGTGAGAGAGCATCCCCGTGGAATAGATTACGGTAGGACGCACAGACGAGTACGTAATTTTGTCCAACTGTGACTTCGAATAACGTGTATGACGTGTAACCCGTGTAGTACCTATACCGTTTGCCGTATCTTGTTTCGACTCGGCGCTCGTGAGAATCTGCACGCTCTGAATTTGTTGGATCTACGAAAGGGTTTTCTCTGCACGGTAGTGGACTCCCTACCTATTTCCCTCGACACACTCCGCGTCCCCCTGGATCTCCCGGCGAGTCTCACACAAACACACACACACACACACACACTGGGATCAAACCCATACTCCATACTTATATACATAGACTCCCATATCCTACCGTAGTCACCATGCTCTTGTCAACTGGCGCTTTCCGGACGGCTGGACGCCGCATCGCGTCACAGGCGGCACGCCGATCGGCATCGTCCCACACCGTCGTCCCGACAGTCGCCGCCTCGTCGTCCCACCAAGGCAAGTTACTCGCCGCTACGGGCATTGCCCTTTTGGGTGCCACGGCTCTTTGGCAACAACCCAACGTAAGTAGCAAGTGTACAGTACACATACACACACACACACACACACACGAGCTCCGACTACGTAGACTCCAAACCCCCTGTCGACTTTCAGTGGGACCTTGCCTCACAAACCCCGCATGTGGCACTTCTACTCTCTGCTTACCTGGTTGGCATCTCATATGTTGTTTTACAGAAAACACACGCCGTGTCCCGCTCCCAATCGGTAGAAGAGGCCGTCCGAGCCACGGAAGACAAATTCGGCGCCTACTGGCCGCGCAACATTCTCATTCTCTTTGGTCCGCCGGGAGCCGGCAAGGGCACGCACGGACCCAAGATCGAATCCATGCTCGGCGTCCCCCAATTGTCCACCGGAGACATGTTGCGCGAAGCCGTCGCGGACAAAACGGATGTGGGGAAAAAAGCGGAAGCCGTCATGAAAGCCGGCGGTCTCGTCGGGGACGACATCGTCGTGGGTATTATTCGGGACCGGATCCAACACGCCGACTGCAAGTTTGGTTTCATTCTCGACGGATTCCCGCGGACGCTCCAACAAGCGCAAGCCCTGGACGCCATGCTCGCCAAGGAAGGGGCCGTCGTCACCAAGGTCGTTGAACTCGATGTCCCCGATTCTGTACTGGAAGAACGCATTTGCGGACGATGGATACACAAGGGATCCGGACGTTCCTACCACGTCAAGTACGCACCGCCCAAAACCATGAAGAAGAACTCCAAGGGGGAGCCGATCCCGGAATCCATGAAGGACGACAAAACGGGAGAACCCCTCATGCAGCGGAAGGACGATACCGCACAGGCTCTCACCAAGCGCTTGCAGGGTTACCACAACGAAACCGTTCCAATTCTGGAGCACTACCGACCTAACGGCGTCGTCCGATCCGTCAACGCCAACCAAGGTATGGAAGGCGTCTGGAAGGAAATCCTACAAGCCTTGGAGCGACCCAAGCAGGCCTAACGAAAGTGTGCGCTTGAAAATATACAAAACTAACTGGCCCACAACTGCACTAGCGTCATTTCGTTGCTTACAGTAGCAATAGCTATTCCGAGCCACGGCTTCGATACGCCGTCGTCTACATTGTCTAAACGCACCGTATTCTGGGCTCTACACCTGCACTTGGTCTAGCTCGGTTCGTTTTTCCAGACGGTCAACCTCTTGTTCGCGCTTCCGGATAGGCTAACGTCCGTCGTCTGCAAGTCTAGACGCAACGAATCCTTACCTTTGTGCACGTGCACGTAATCTAGCTCGCTTCACTTTCGTCCCCGGGCAATTTGTCCCTGCGCTTCCGGAATGGCCCCACCAACGCCTGTCGTATCCGACGTGTCGAACGAGCAAGTGCCGATCTACTTCGTTCGAAAACGAGTTTACTTTGCGCTTTCGGAGCCTTGGAGAAGTCTCGGACAACCTGCCAAACGTTGGGCATGCGAATGGCACCCGTCTCCAGTCCTTGTTGCACCAAACCGGCGGCAAAACCCAGCACTGCACCGGCTAGAATTAACGTCAATTCGTCCTCCTACGTTGTTTACCCCAAAGCACAGACAGCGAGTCAGCAATACGCTAACGTAATCAAACGAAGGAACGAGTTCGTGCAGGTTCAATTTACCTCAAAGATGGGATGCAAGACTACGAGGACAAAAAATCCAAAAACAGATGCGTCGGTGAGCTGACGGTCTTCCTGCTTGGGCCTCTCACATCTTTCACTCGCCAGGCGTACCTCGTTCGAATTGTCTCGACGTCATTTGCTCCATCTTGACGCGCAATGTTGATTCCAATTGTAAAGCTTTGTCCATGTACGGAAACAGCACTGGTACATGGTTAGGCAATTTCTCCAAAGCCTTGGCGGCAGCGAGCTTCATCGTCTCTGGCTCGAGAGTGACGCCAAAACCATGGGTAATTTTGTGCACAAAATTGGTAAAATGCGAAGCAAACATGGTCGCAAAGGCGGGTTTTGTGGCAGGATCGTTCAGAACGGAATACCACAGTTGTTCGGCCGTCAAAATTTGATTGGCAAAAAAGGCCGAAAATTCTCTGGCCACTTCGGGTTGGCGTCGTAAGAACTGTCCTTGCAAAACAAAAGGTCCAATGCGGGTAGGGTCCACAGGTTCAAAGATCCATTTCAGGGCCAGCCAATTAGTTGCGAGACCAACGATACCACCCCCAATACTCAAACTCCAAGGATTATCCCAAAACAATGCTACCGCCATCTGAATCAGCCCAAGCAAGAAACCAAACCACAGGCCACTGTTGGTTAAAAAGTCGAGTTCCTTTTGTCCACAGATTTTGAAGAGCTCTCCGAGTTTACTCCGATCGCGGAGCATCTGATCTACCACACAGTTCCGTAGACTAAAAATAGAATCAATGTTGGACTGCATGTTTTTCGTAAGACCTTCCAAGAACTTTCGATTAAAGTGCATCATTACGCCCTGTGATACCGAATCCAGCCCCTGAAAAACTGCCGACGGCATTGCCGTTACCCATTTCGGAAATAGATCCTGGAGGATACTGTTGGTTAGTTTCGGTACTTCCGGAGCAAGCAAACTGGCCACTTTTTTGGGATCCAGGCGCGCAAATACCTCTTCTACAGTCAACAACTGCGATGTGACCATTTCCACCATGGCTTCGCTCATGGGACGGGTTTTGCAGGGAACGATCCCTTGCCATCCCAAGAAGCCTAGAGGTATCTCGGGTCGTCGATAAATTGGGATACCCCGGAATCGGACGGGGTAGAAGATCATTTGAACCGCCAACCAGTTGGTAAACCATCCGACGATGGCGGCAACGCATGGGATGAGTAGATAAGTGCCAGGGCGAGCTTTGAATTTCGCGACAGCCTTGTCGAGGGGACCCGACTTCTTGTCATTTTCGTCCGCGGATGTCGTGGTAAGAGGACCACGACGTCGAGGACGAGTAGCATAATCTGGCGTTCTGAAGTGAAACCTTGAGATGGGGTTCCGCCCTTGCAATAAATTCGGCTCGACTCGCCATATTACCGGAAAAGACGACGTCGTTGTAAAGGCAGCGCTGGGAGTGATGATTAGACATAAGGCAGAGACGATGCCGAATCTCCCGAGTTTCACTCCGTTGCGAGTTCCTATACTCTGCACCTGTCTGTGGGATGGCATTGCATGTGCGGTGCTTGGCATGGAAAAAGGAAACCCGTTATCTTCCCTATTTTTGATGGATATCCATGAGATGAAGATGCCGACGAGAATGGCTTGATGTTTTGGATCGACAATCAGAAAGCTTGGATTTGTGAAGCTGCCATGACCGTGACGACTCAAGCCGGACGCTGGTCGTGTCGTTCCCCCCTCATTTACATAATACGTTTCCGATAATCCTGTATATATGTTTGTTTCTATTATACAAATTGGACTACTCGCATTATGGCCATGAGAGGGATTACAGTATCATTCACCGTAGCAATAGTTTTCTAACAGTAAAATACAACAAAATTCGGTGCAAAGCGACTATGGTATTCTCCACACAAGATTTGTCACTGGCTGCGGTCCGATCGTTTGAAAGTCGGCCGGCATCGGCTGAATCCGTTCCAACTTCGCATTTTCGATACCGGCGTCGTCAAGGCCTTTTTGGCAAAGGCGTGCGAACTTGATAGGGTGGGTGCTGGCGCTGTTGGTCGTAGTCCAAAGGAGACCGCCTTTTTTGACCAAATTTGCAGCAAGTGCAACGAGCTCGTCCATGTCGTTCTTGATGCTCCAACGCTTCTTCTTGCGACCCCCAACACTAGACGACGGCGGATCTAAAATCACAATATCGTACTTTTCTCCTCGTTTTGCCAATCGACTTAACCAATCAAAACAATCCCCGTAGATTGCGTCGTGTCGTTCATCAAACTCAATGTCGTTAGCTTCCAAGTGAGTAGACAGGCGATCCAACCACTTCTTGGATAAATCAATACTCACGGTGGATGCTCCTGTCGAAGCCGCAGCTACGGAAAAGGCCCCTGTATGTGCGAAGCAATTCAATAATTGCGTATCCACACAACAGTTGCGGGACAACCAGGCTCTTTGTGGGCGCTGGTCCAAAAAGATACCCGTGGATAGGTCTCGATCCAGGTTCACCACGTATTTGACACCGTTCTCGACAATCGGAAAGAATTCAGGAGCAGGCTTTCCTTCTAACAATCGAGCTCTCGCATTGGTCGATGCACCCATGGAGCTGCGGTCCGGACTTGACTCAATGTAGTAAATGCCAAGTGTGTTACCGTCGTGAATCGAAGGAAGTGGGCCACGAGGCTCTTTCGGGTCGTGTTGCACCAATAGCCATTTGTCGTAGCGATCCACGGTCCACCCCGGGAAACCATCTGCAGCTCCATTTACTTCTCGGTACGCGTTCGTCATTTCGTTTTGCTGAAGCGAAGCGCGGCCCAAGAAGGAACCCGTCGTGTACTCGAGATGATTCCGCCGATCCGCCAAAACCGCAATATCGTCTGGAAACATGTCAGTTTCCACTTCACACGTCTCGTCGAACACCAAACTAGAGACGGACATGGATTCGCAATGGATAAGACGCCGCCTTGCACGTCGATCAAAAGGATTACCAGCAGGATCACCACGGATTCCATCCTGGAATTGCTTTTGACACAGCTCTACAATACTCGAACAAGTTGAAGTTTTATCCGGAATCAACACTCTTACAGTTTGAATCGCATCGTCGCCTCTTCCTTTTCGAACCTTTGAAACAATTTCAAACTTGATGACATCATTTGACGAGGATGCAGCGTTTCTGTTCACCTTGCTCCTCGGGACCAAATGACCGCCGTTTCCAACAACAGTCACGTACTCTGCATACTCTACAAATATGCTCTCTGTATTGGCTTTTGGACACAGCAAAACCAATCCCGAATCATCAACTTCGCACGCTCCAGCTATAGCAGTCCAGAAGTTTCCACCACGAATAGGAACACCTTCACCAGCCTTCACATCCTTTAGCCACGTGATGACAGAAGGCCGCGCTGCTTCCGCAAAGGTGGCGATTTCACTCGCTCTTTGCTTTCGACCTTCTATCCTTCGTAGGTTAGACAGCGTTTCTTCGTCGAGGTCGCGATGCTCGTCTTTGATATGGCTACGAACCGAAGAATCGGGATCATCGTCTTTCGGTGGCATGATTAGATCCGCAGCGAGCCGCTTACTGCGAGCAGGAGCTTGAAAATCCGTACCCAGGTCCTCTTTCATTTCTTCTAGCTCCTCGGGCGTCAAGAGAGCCAAGATATCCTCTTCACTGTATTCTAAAATATCAATGTTTCCATCTTCATCGACGAGTTTGACCTGCGTTTTTGTCTTGCGACGACGCTGCTCCTGAACCGCTGGCATGCTCTCTTCGGTGTCTGTGACCGTTCCTTTCGCTGTCGTCTTTTTTGATTTGGAAGCTTGACTGCCTAGTATCGACCAGCCGGCAGGCTTTTCAACCAAGTAAGCGAACGATCCGCTTCCTGCTTCTTCACTTATACGAATCTGACCAACGAGCCTAGGCTTCAGTCCATCAACTAAAGGATCGCAATGCTGAGTTGCCGGCACCATTCCAAACTCCTTTGCTTGCAGGAGAGGGTTGCGTGTATCGACAGTAAACACCGTTTCATTTTCATTCTCATTTTCTCCCTCTTCTTTTCCAATGTCTTTTTTTGCCGGTGCTACCGCTTGCTGCTTTGCCGATCGCTGTGAGGCATATAGGTACTGTTGTTTCGGGCTTTCGACACGGCGACGAGTGCGACGGGTAGCTTTCTTTTTTCTGGATGGCTCCGTGCCCATTGCGGAATACTTGGACGGACTTTTCAGCATCTTCTCTTGAAGTTCTTTAATGGTAATTTGTTTGCGTTTGCCACCGCCTTCTGTGCCGGCTCGTAACGCTGCAAATGGCTCGAACGTTCGGCGACTCGTGGGAAGCTTTGACGCCATCGAAAAGCCGTCGCTCAAGGCTACGAAACCCAAAGCAAGTAGCGAAGCTTGGAGACATCTAGAACCGCGCTTCATCGTGCTAGAAGAGCACAGTTAGTCCAAACTTATTGCCGCTTATTTTGTTGCTCACAAAGTGTGCAGCACAACCACAAGCTCGATTTCGATCTAGATACCGACTCGCAATTTTCGCTTCACTGGCAAAAATTCCGTAACGAAAGAATCGGTTATTGGTTTTTGATGGCTTTGGCATACAACGGCTCGGGCCGGTTGAAGAACGAACCGCAATGCACTAGCAATCGTGGCAGCCGTTTTTCGAGTTTTCATCGCTAGTTTCAGGGATACCTTACGATCTCAAAGGGAAGCAACTCGTTACAAATACATCACATATGCTCAGAAACTATCTGCAAAACCCAAACTTTTCATCTTCTAGCTCGCTGGAGTGAGAATGAATCAGCCAATATCGCGGCATCCATGAGAACGCCGGCTAGTGAACATAGATTGTAAAGCTAATCTCTCATCTCGAAAGAGGTCAATGCTTTGGCCCGCTACCAATATTTATAGCTGATTTAAAGGCGTAACTTTTATTCTTTCTTTTCTTTCTTGGGCGTCGGAAGCACTGAAACGATAAGGTAGAACACAACACATCCTATATGCCCGAAAAAGTAGTGGCTCTTCCAGTTGTTCCAGGAACGATCCAGGGCCAAAAGCGGAAAGGGAGACACCATGTATTCCACGGCCAGCGATGTGAAGAGAATCGTAACAATCCCGTAGAGACTCCATTTTTCCTTGGAAAAGTAGGGTGAAATTTTTTTCCTCCCCAATCGCTCGCAAACTGTGAGCATTGGGATCGACATGAAGAACAAGTAGTATCCGGGGTAAAAGCCATGCCAGAAAGCGGACATGCTGTACACAGCAATGAGGCTTCCGTTCGTACGAATATAAACATATCGAGTCAACCAAACAGAGGTCTTCTTGTTCCATTCCTTGGACAGAGTCTGAACGTTCGATGCCGTTTCGAAGCCCCAAATATTCATGTTCGAACAGTTCTCCCATCCCTTCGGCTTGCCTTCTTCATCGAACCCTTGAAATCCCGCGTACCAAAGGTTGTTGGCACCCTCCGAATTCTTCCATGCAAAGTAGTACTTTTGACGAACAGCCAGCAATCCAACCCACATATATCCGTAGCGCACATGCCATGGTTTAGCCAAAAAGTCAGCAGTCAAAACAACGGGCGTTGAACCTTGGGGATTGGAGGGATCATTCAACGGAAACATGCCACCCAAGAAGACGAACAGACCCATATTGATTAAACTGGTAAGCAGCGGACGTAGGGTCGGCCACACATTGCTCGGAATTTTGCCGCGAGGTTTTCCGGCATCGTCAAATAAAATTTGACCACTGCAGACGTCGCGGTATACAGAAAACTCAAAGACGGGACCCGACAAAACATTGGAAAAGCAAAACGTGTACCCAAGAAATTCAATAAGATTCGGAAGTTGAGGAAGGGCGTACTCCGAGCACTTTTTGGCTGCCTTGGAATCTTTACCCTGAGAGAGCACTTCGCCGTCGTAGAGGTTGTAAGCAATCATGTACAGCTTCTGCGTCAAGACCATCTGTGCGCCCGTAAAGTCCAAATCATAACCAAGATAGTTTGTGTATTGACGGTGCAAGTGCCCCATGACAAGATAGAGCATTGCGAACAGCGGAACGAGCGTTGAAGTGGTCTGTCGCGGCAAGATTGCCAGAAGACCGTAAGCGATTAACGAAGTCACGAGCTGATGAATCCATTGCACGCCAAGGGTAAACTGTAACAAGAAAGCTCCCAACAAAAAGGAGAAAAGATGACGAAGCTGTCCGTACGGAATAGTATTCATGATCAAGGCAAGCGGGTAGCACAAGAAGAGACCCAAGCAATAGTTCAGGGTTTCCACATCGAAGCCGATTGCATCCGACAGTGCCTGTACCTGCTCCCGGACGACACCAGGAACTAAAAGCAGGGCACAATATAGACAATGAGGTCGTGTTCGAAATATCTGCCATAAATCATTGGAAAAACAACGAGAATCAATGCCCCCTCACCAACGCAATTTCCACTTACCAAGGAAAACCGTAGGCTCAAAAATTGGCCCAAGCGCATAGACAAACTCTATGCTTTGATCCAGCACCTTGGTCAAGGCTTCGGGGAGACTCATAATACCACAAACGCGAAAAGAGATCTGTAGACGTTATGTTAAAGCACAACAGCAACTGACTAAAGTTGTCATGCTCGTCCTATCGATCGAAACAATTTGCTTACCAGTACACCATGTCTTACAGTTAGCCCTGGGAACGGTGATGAAACCAGATTCACAGTCAACGTCGACCATTCAGGCCAAGAAACGTCAGAACGCCCATTTGGTGCACACGCCGGATGAAGAAAGCTAAGAAAAGTGGGAAATGCGAAACAGGTAGCTCAAATCCGGGTCTTTCAGAGTCTCGTACTGGCAGAGCATTGACGGATGGCCGAAGTTTGGACCAGGTCGTAATGTAGTCGATGTTGTTGCTGAGGAGAGAGCTCTCCATCAGCGATAAGCTGTTGTTGACAATGAAGTAAATTGAAACCGACACTATTCAGAAATGGCTTCGCTAGTGAAAGTACGAAGAACGCTTGTTATCCTTACACTATGGAGGCTAAATATCAGAAAAAAATAATCTAGAACTGGAATACTTTGGATAAATTGCAAGAAATCGCCTTTTGCACGATTGGAGTTGTGATGAATACATTTGGATAGACATGAATCGATCAAATACTCGTCAGAGGCCAAGTCGGTCCTCGTGGAGCGCAGCAAGTCGATGGAGATGTACCTTTACAATCGCTATGTACACACAGGCTGAGACAATGCGTTATGACCGACCATTATATTGACATCGATATGGTACAATCCTATATAGCTTACTTATACACAGATTTTCGCTGGAGTAACAAGGGTTTTCTGTTTCACAGTCAATCTTTTCGGGATCCCAAATTTTGGCTTGTAGCGGAGTTTTCGACAATCCCAGACGATTACTGCGACCAGATTGTGAGACTGCTATCATCTCCAACCAGAGCCTCCACCGATTCGCCGCAAAGCAGGGCGAGCTTTCCGCACCCAGAAAATCATTTGGGAAAGTGTGATGATGGTTGGTGACCGTTTGCTATGTAAATTACAAGTTTTAAAGTCTCAATATTAAATACAGATGTCCTCACTAAGCACGGCTCGAGATTCAAGACAGAATAATTATGAATATAATCGAGTACTTAAACCATCATTGACTATCTACATGATTGTAAGCTTTTTAAAGTTTCAAATTGCCAATATAGCTCGCATCGCCAACTCTGTGTACATGACAACGACTTTTCGCTCAATTTCAATTCACTTTGGGGTTTGACGACACAAGTTACGGCAGTTGCCCATACCATCGTCGATTCTTTCTGTTGTGTTGTTCGAAGATTAAACTTAGCTGTGCTGCCGCTTTCCATTCATAACGTCAGCCTCCGCATCAAGCAACAATGTTCAACCGCAACCAGGACGAGCGCACTCGCGCTCGTACTGCATTTCGCGTAAGTAGGCGAGCGCAGCCATCACGATACCGGATCCTTTATGTTGCAAACTTTCAGAGGCTCGCTGGGTTTCGAAATCCATAGTCCTTCCAATAGGGAGGATTCGAGCTAGTTCATCTGAACCTCAGCTGGTTGTGGAGGAGTTGCAGAGGACGTCCAGTATTCTGAAATGCATCCTTTCAAATTCGAGACTCATCGATCGTCTTCTCTACATAGGATGTCACCAACGCCAATCGAGGAAACGGTACCGGGAGGACTGCTGTTACTGCACCGAAACGAACAAATACGGGTATCACAACTCGGTCTATGAGCATTGAACCGCGCCATCCCTTCGGAGGTATCCATCCTCCGCTTGATAACCGTAGCTCCGACACCACTCGTTTTCAGCGAAATGCAATCGAGCCAGACCCCGATTCGTATCAAATGCACGGCAACGTGGACGATATTGATGCACGTGACGAAACGGCGGGAGACGTCCTATGTGTTACCTCATACGTGCAAGGTATGTACACTTACTTTCGCGAGAAGGAAGTCACCACCGCGGTACTACCGGTCTACATGGAAAGCCAGCCACACATCAACGAACGCATGCGGTCGATCTTGGTAGACTGGTTGGTGGAGGTCCACTTGAAGTTCAAGCTCGTTCCAGAAACGTTGTACTTGACTGTGAACATTATCGATCGCTTTTTGCAAATTCATAAAGTTTCGCGGCCTAAGCTTCAGCTCGTCGGTGTGACCAGTCTGTTGATTGCGTCCAAGTACGAGGAAATCTATCCACCGGAGCTCCGCGATTTGGTGTATATATGCGATCGAGCGTACACACGTCCAGACATCATTGAAATGGAGGAGTGTATCCTGAAAACACTGGGATACCAGATCACGATTCCTAGTGCACATGCCTTCCTGGTCCGCTACTTGAAAGCTGGTCACGCCGACAAGAGAATTGTTCAGCTCTCATGCTATATTCTGGATAGTACTCTCCAATCGTACGATCTTTTGCGTTATCTTCCCAGCCAGCTCGCGGCTGCAGCCGTCTTTATTGCCCGTCGGACTGTGGGACGCAATGCCTGGAGTCCGACCCTCTTACGTTATGCCGAGTACTGTGAAGAGGAAATTATCACAGTTGCGCGCGACGTGCTTAGAGAAAAGTCAATCGCAAATCCTGAGCTCCGAGCGGTGAATAAAAAGTACAGCGGTCATCGATACGGCGGAGTTGCTTCGACCGTTCTGGTATTTGACTTTTAAAAGTACCAGCAGATCGTTTACTTCCACTTCATTGACTCCGGATACACGGCAGGCAGCTTTGCCTTCAGTCGATATACGCCGAGAGAAGTCGCCAGCTGCACGTTGTCCATGTAGCCAGCCCTCTCGCTCCCAGCTTACGATTCAATTCGTTCATAGTCAATCATCAAGGGTCCGACAATGGTTCGGGCACTAATTTAAAAACCATCAACATTACATAGATTATATGCTTTGTTCACAAATACAGAATAATTCCATTTCTTGCCTCCAGGCGCATTGACTCGAAGTTCACCTCTGTATGAAAACATATGTAAATGCGTGAAAATCCAACATGCAAAAGGAAGGAGCAATTACATTTATCATTGTCAAATGGCTTTGTGAAAGCGTTTATCCTCTGAGACGTCTACTCTCGTTCGGACACCGCTTCGGTCCTGATCCCTAATGATCAAGCCTGCTGAAATCATATAATGCGATCAATTTGACTATCGGCAGTACGAAAAGTCTATAGTCAACGGTTTCCGTGCCTTGACTGGAATATACGGCATGTCAATCCTCATTTTTTGGACTCATATGCCCTAGCTAGGAAACGCGCCATTCCGTCCCAGAGATATAGACACAGTGCCAACATTTGCAACGGCAGATGGATTACGGGGCACATGCTCTATGGTTTGGCAACGAAATTTCTGTTGGATTTTGAAGTTGGACTGGTCGAATTCCGTTGAAAGGGGATTCCTGTATAGTGCAAAACTCCGTTACTTCGACGAGCCATCCTGCCGATAATTGACGCTACACAGCTGCCATGCCATTCATTCGAACCGAGAGATGAATTCTAAATGGACCGGTACCCCGAGGCCGTCGGATTGACTTACTCTGAGTTGAAGAGAAATATAGTAGGAGCAGAAAGTCAAAAGTAAATCATTGATACATTTCAAGCTCATGCAGTGAAATGTTTTTTTTTCGCGCGCACACTCATCTGCGTTTTGGTCATAGTCGTTTGATAACATAGTTTGATTAACTTGAATGAATGAACAACTTACACTGGCTTGTGAGGTTGTTCGTCTTGATAGTCGAGCCCTGATTCGCGTATTCTGGAAAAGGCACGTTTCTTTCAATACTTTCGGATATGGCTGAAAACGAAATCTAAATACTCTAGATCATACTTTTCTAAAACGTATGGATATCACAAAGATATCGTCAAGGGATAAGCTATGTCTGCGACTAAAATGCGGTTCGTCAGTAAACAAAATCAGGTACCACTTCCATTACTACTTCTAGGGTTGGCAGCTATCTATGACCGGTTGTCGTTTGCGAAGGGACGACTAGATCTTTCAATTGTCGGTCTATTGAGACCTGCAGTGCGAGAGCGGGCAATTCGTCCCAAAGCAGTGGAGCATTGAGCGCTTGCCGCACTGGTATGCTTTACTTTGCGGGTTGCTTTTGCAGCTCCTCCCTTAAATTTTTGGTAAAATCGTCATCCATGTCATCATCCCAATTGTCCATCCACTGTTGGTTCTCTTCTTCAGTTTCTGCCTTACTCCAGTGTTCCGGTTCGAACTCTTCGAACTCATCATCCTCTTCCAAGGCTTCGATGAGGGCCTTTTCTTTGGCGGCATCCTTGTCACCTTTCTTGTCGGGCATGGTTTTCGACTCGGCCGTCTTTGAGCTCATTGTTTTAAAGGTCCTTTGTTAATGCTGGATGGTGCAACGATCAAACTGATGCCAAAAGATTGACTCTGAGTATTGTGCTTATTTCTGGAGGTCGGCTCTGGTGCTCATCCTCTTCGTCGGGTTTCATTCTCCATCGTTGCTCCCACCGTTTCCGAATTTCGCCATCTGAGCTGCCACCACGAGATTTGATTGGACATAATACGTCCGTAGTCTCTGCGACCTCCAATTGACCGTTCTCATTGGTCTAGGCAAAACCCGTCCTTGGTACGAGTACCGGTTCCATGCACCTGTACGAAGAGAAGGAGCGGTCCTGGGTCGTGTATGTTACCGTTCTGGTTTGATTCATTCACAGTAACGCATATTGTAGGAATGACCATGGTAGCCTTCAAGACAAAGCTGGAAGAAGCATTTTGCAGTTAATACAAGTTCACGGTGTAATCTAATCAAAGCAGAGCGTTCCACTGTTTGTGCTAATTACGAGATTTCGTACGGATCCAATTTCTGGGCAGTATACATTCGCATGTCTTTGGAAAACGGCTCCAAACTGTACCAGCGTTTGGAGGATGAGGAAGCGCACGCTCACCACTACAGCGATGGGGACGACGACGGTTCCAGTGACGACAAGGAGGATCACCGAAGCGAAGACGTTGGGAGCAAATCGTTCGTCGACGAGCTAAGGAGTCGTGGTAGCACTATTCTTCGTCAGTCCTCGAACCGCTACAAAGATACACAGCAGCACCAGGAAGACGGAAGTGTACCGCACATACCGGAGCACATCATCGGCACCGGAAGCGTTACGACCAGCAGGTCTCCAAATACCAGCATCTTAAGCGAAGAAGCTATTCCCTTGTCGCGTACCAACTCCATCACATCTAGCCCTCAGCATCAGTTATCGACTTCTAGATCACACTCCAGTGAATTGGACTCCGACCTGGACTGGGAAGACGAAGACGATGCTGTAAGACGGTACCATTTCGAGTATCGTCAGGAAGTGCCCCTCCCGGTAGAGTTTACTAGAACAAGCCTTCCCAAGCGTCTCTGGCAGAGCTTTATGGAGCTACGAACGGCGGCTCGTCAACGCCGAGCGGCAAGACTTTTAACGATGCCCTCGGAAACATGCTGGAACAAGACTCACGTATGCGTCGTGACTTGGTTGTGCGACGCAACAGACCGCGGAATGATGCTTGTAGCGAGCATGCTAGCGCTCTGGATCATTGTGGGCATGATGACCCACGCATCAGGTGTGTGGTGGTGGACAGGGGTTGTGTTGTTCGTCGTCCGAGTATCGGCACGTCGAGTCTTGGAGCAGTTTCACGCAAACAAGCGGTTGCGGCGTCAGCGGCTGAGTACGCGAGATGCGATGGAGCTACCGGCGACGTCGTCGTCGTCGTCAACATCCTTTCGTCGGCAAGACCTTGTCCCTCACGCCGGGGGTAATCGCGGCAATTCTTCGGCATCGTCTTGGAGGAAGGATGGCGATATCGAAGAGAACGAAATTGAGATTGTGTAGTCAAATCGTTTTCCAAATACAGAAGGGGTATGTCATAGAGAGTCTAAATTGATGCTATAAATAAGGTGACGCCCCTCAATAAAACTTACATCCTGTGCGCTCCTGAATAAAATCTTTGAGAAGATTGATGCGTGTGACAACACCAACAACCGTGCCTCCTCTTTTGCCGCCAAGCACCACTAGATGACGCAATCCAAGAGAGGTGAAGAGAAAATGGGCGTTGCTCAAAGGAGTCGTCTCTGTCACACAGTACGTGCCACGATTCATGACGGCGGCAACATGGACCCATTTGCGCTTGCAGCTTGGAGTCAGCCATTGAACGTAGACATCGCCTTTCGAATTGGTAGTCACCGTAGCAAAGCGGCCCTGTGAAACAGCTGCTCGGGTGCTTCCGAGTGTGCCCCTAGGAATGTATCGGCGGTTCTGTGAAATTGGTGGTAGTGTATCGTCTCCAACCACAATGTGAGGGCAAGCCGAATCCTCTTCGTTATTTTCCAGACCGGCCAAGTGTTCTCGACTCCGTCGAATTGATACAAGCCAAGCGTTTGCGTCGAACTCGTCTTCAACCATCATTTTGTTAATGTTTTCTACGGCTTCGATTGCACCCTGATTATCCGTCAAGTAGTCGTAGCGGTCATCTGGAATATGGAAAGCCAAATGCATCAGCGATGACTTTCCGATTCCTGGCTTTGGCGTCCATTCAGTAGAAGGCGTCCCCGGCATGGAACTGGTTCCAGTAGATGAATCATCATCCCATTCATGCTCGTCTTCAAAGATCCCACATTCCAGTAAAGCAACAATTTGGTCCCGTCGTACAAGCCCGAGAAATTTTCCCGTGTCTTTTTCTGTCACAGGAAAGCCGTGATGCCCAGAGTCACGCAAAAGCTTGACAAGGGTGTGCGCCCGTTCCCGCGGGCCCAATGTCACTGCCGGTGTGCTCATTATTTCTCCAACCTGGAATATATCGTAGCGCTTCTTGGGCTCGTGATCGAGAAATGGATACTGGTTGATTTCAATGGCAGTTTCGTACAAGCCATGCTTGCTGACCAAATTTCCTACGTAGCGCGCGACCACAACCGTAATGATAACGGGAATCAACACTTTGGTTTGTCCCGTGCCTTCAACGAGAATCACACAAAGACTGACGGTAGATCGTTGAATACCAGCCAAGAGAGCAGCAGCACCTAGCAAGGCGAACGTGGATGGCGACAGATCCTCGCTGATCCAGTTTTGAAAGGCGAGACCGGCTGCGCCACCGAGTGAGCAGCCAATCAGTACCGTTGGCATAAATATTCCTGATGGAATGTTCACACCAAGGGTTAGTATCATAAGAGGAAAGAATAGTATGCCAACCGTCCATAATGTCCTCGGGTCAAATTGCGAAGGGTCACTTAAGATTGTGCCGATAGCGTCGTCGCGTGAGCCGAAAAAGATCGTTCCGAGCTCATTCACTGACCCTGTGGGGCAGTCGAACTGATGCGCGTGCGACATCCAAGGGTCGAAAAGGCTCTTTTCGGAAACGATGTCGTCGGTGGGAGCTACCGCCCGGCAAGCGAAGCTCATGAAGGGTGCAAAGTATGTCACCGACGACGTAAGCAAGCTAACAAAGGCTACTTCAAGCAGTTCGTACGACCAGCGACGTTGCTTGAGACGCTGTCGAGATCGCTGCAGAAACTCCCAGAATCGACAAAAAAGTCCTCCCAGGATCCCCCCAGCGATAGCGACAATAAAATAGAGTGGCACTTGCTCGACTCGATTCACGAAAATATTGGAGTCGGATGATTCGAAATCACCCAGAGAAATGATACTGTAATGGCTCAAATCACCATGATGTACAGCCAAGCAGAATGTCGCTAGCGCCGTCGCCGAGAGAGTCTTCAGGAACATGCTTTGATCAAAATATGTTGAAGCCTCTTCGACGGTGAAGAGTAGACCTCCGATGGGTGCACCAAAGGCAGCTGCAAAGCCAGCAGCCGCTCCGATACTAACGAGATCACGACGTTCTCCGTCCGTTGAAAAGTGAGAAAGATCCATTGTGACGAACGACCACAAATGAGTTGACCAAGATTTGGGAAGGACCCTGAGCATGAGACTAGAAAGCTTGGTACAACTCGCGCCTAGAATAGCACCGATGTGTACCAGAGGTCCTTCTGGTCCAATCGCGAGACCCGACGATACCGAAAGAATCGTGGCAACAATTTTGACAAAGAAGAGTTGCAAGGAAGTGAAGCGCTTGACTCGCACCCCATTCAAATAAGCTTTGATTTCGGGGATACCTGATCCGGCAGCTTCTGGAGCCAAGAATAGACAAAGAGCCGATGACGCCAGAGCAAGAGAGAGATTGACGGACGCGTAAAGAATAAACACAGTCGTTAATCGGTGATGGTTCTTGTCGTTCTTCCATAAGTAGTCTATAGTATGTGATCGCCACGTCTGAATGAAATCCGTTGCACTAACAATCATGATGGATATTAACCCCGTCATGAGCCCAGTGGCATTGGTCAGTAGCCATCGTGTAGCAGTCCGTCCAGTGTACCCCAGTGGTGACTTTTTGGGTCTCCGTTTCAAGTACGCCATAGGGGGAGGAGGTGGAGGCGGAGGGGGTAGTGGCGGACGGAACGAATCGTCTCGACTGGGTTCTTCAAACGAATTGTAGGTCAAGAGTCCATCGGGTGCGTGCAGAAGCGCGTGTCGATCAGTCTCCGATGGATCTGGTGGATTCCTATCAGCTTCTAATTCTTGCACGAGCACTCGATCCTTGGTTGCTTGAATGGAATAATCATTGATGACTCTCTCAAAATCAAGACTGCTCGGGTATCGCAGTTTTCCGGTACTGGCAGATTTCTGATTCACACCGTCGTCGATCCATTTGCGTTGCCGCGTCGAGCGGCCATCCGTAGAACCGTACGTCTCGTGCGAAGGTAGAATCCGTGCCCGATCCACGACTTCTCCCGAATCGATGGGGACTTCGTAGCTGACATCCGCCAAATCCTCGGCTTCTTTGCGGTCGTCGTTCATTCCAAGGCGTAGCTTGGATTAAATTCACCAACGCCAAGGGCCGTGCGCACGCATCTCTCCCAATGCCGGTGAACGAGGACGGGGCGGACGTATGGGAAGCTTCGTTCTCTTTTTGTGTGTTTACTCTCTCCTTTTTTCTCACTCGGTAGTATATGCCAAGCCGCCGGTTGTCTTGTGGGGGTTTGTGGAGCCCCCAAGGGATCTTTCGAAGATTGGACGAGTCCGGTCACGAGTGACGGCCCGATGGATCACGATACCGCAGTAGACAGGACTCACAGTCAATGCCCACTCCGAGCTCGTCGACGGGCTCGGGAGCTCGTCACCGAACACCCCGCAGCGGCGGCGAGCGCCGGTGGCACGCCGCGCGTCCATGTTCTGCAAATGTTGTTCCGTCTTCTAGTTCATTGGACGACAGGCGACAACTGCTAGGACGTATGACAGTCCTATAGGAAGGCGTTACTTAACGCTTTTGATTTTTAGTCGCCAAAGATGAGGAATGCTGTGAACAGACGCGAGGAAAGCATTGGGATGGTCTCGCCCACGACGGGAATCACGGCGGCAGCCCTCGTGGCCGCGGTTGGGCCGGAGACTCGCCACCATCTCGTCCATTCGCTCGGGTGCACTCCCCCCTTCCCTCCTTTAATCATCGAAAGAGCAACTAGCCACAGTTCACCACCATCATGTAAGCAACGCAATGCAACTGTGCAAACCACAGTGTTTGGCAGAAAGAGAGACGGTAGAGGAGAATGAGGAGAAAGAAGGATTAGGAAAAACGAAGTTTTGGCTAGAGAATTTGGAGGAAGAATTCGCTCGAGGCGACGATTTGTCAGCGTCAATGAATTGGAATGGCGGGTGTTTGTTCGTCTCGACCCATTTTGTCTATGCTGCCGTCTCTGACTACAACGTTCATGCTTCTATTCCTACAGGGTTTCGTTTCGCCGCAAGAAGAAGGACGACATCGCTGCCTCCAAGAGGGACGAGGCCAAAGGTCCGGTCAAGCCGGAGACCAAGGTAGGTTTCGCAACATTGGGGTTGCCCGTTCCCACTACATGTGTCTCGTCTCTTAGGGTCCGTTTCATGCGTCTCAAATGTCTCCTTCCACCCTTTCATCTCCTCTACAGTCGGTCACTCCCCGCGCTGCCGCGTTGCCGGCGAAGCCTCCCACGCTCGACGACATTCCGGATCTGATCGAACAGATGCTCACCTCGCATGGCGAGCAGAGCGCCGCCGCTACGAAACGTATCTACGAACTCTGTGACGTGGGACACAAACAGAATCGTGTTCCGATGGTCTGCAGTGGCAAGTACGATGTGTTGACGCCACTCGCCAAGTGCCTGACCCAGGAATCGGGTGACGGACGGCATTTGGCCTGTTTGGCACTCAACAACCTCTCCATCCCCACCGAAAACAAGCGCGTTATTAGTCTAGGACCAGCCGCGGGAGCTGTCATCGCTGGACTTACTCGGGTCATTGCAGAAGACAAGCAGGAATCCTACTTGTGTTGCATTTGCCTCATGAACCTTTCCTTCTTGGAGGCCAGTATCACTTCCATTTTGCAACATTCTCCCGGACCCAACGGAAGAGACATTCCTCCTCTCGAAAACCCCGAATCACTCCTGCGTGTTCTCGAAAAGCTTTTGACAAACTCACCCGCCGTGCCCAAGTCTGGATCGGGCAAGTCGGAAGGTGTCCGCTGGGCGTGTGGTTTGATCAAGAATTTGGCAAAATCGGAAGAAAACGCCTCGTTGATTGGTCAAACCGACATCCCCAAGTGCGTGGTCGAGAATGTTCGATCGACCACTGCACCTCCTTCGCGATGGACATCGAACAGCTTGGAAGATTTCTCGCTCTTTGTCATTCTCAACTTGGCGCAATGGCCCATCTCGCGTGACTCTCTCATCAAGGCGGGGGCTGTCGACGTCATCAAGCCAATCATGTCCGAAGGCGATCTACAGGGACTGAAGGCGACCATGGCTTGTGGCTTTCTCGACGCGAACTGGGACGCGTTCCCGGAGGGTGGAAACCCCGCAGCCAAGTCTGTTTCCGAGCTCATGACCAATATTATCGAGAAAAAGGGCAAAGACGGCCAGTACGCCTACGGTGTCTTCAAGCTCTATACCGCCACCAAGGCGTACCGCGATCTAGGTCGTGCCGCCGCCAGGACTGGACAAGCCGAATCGACGACCAAAGTTCTGGCCTTTCCGTCGGCTGTAGCATTGTGCTTTCAGATTATTTCCGATCTGGTCATTTCTTCGACCGATGATGCCGAGGGTGGTTCCAAGTATGTCCCGGATGCCGCCTCTGCCGAATACGCCGTCGGTGCCATCGAAGCCATGCTCCCGGCAATTCTTCAGGCAGCAAATCCCGCACGCAAATCGGTTCAATCGGAAAAGGCCACCGCCGAAATCAGTCAGATGCTTCACACGTACGCGGATGTCAGCGGTACCAGCGACGAGGCCAAGACATGCGCCAAGAATGCCGCCGCCAAGATCCGCGAAGCCGGAAGCTCAGCCAGGCCCATTCTCGAAATTTCGCACGATCTCTGGACGCAATACCGCAAACGTGAAGGACAACCGCTCGACCAATTCATCTCGAGTGAAAAGGGTATTGAGGCGGATATCAACGGGCCTCTGGACTTTTTGCCCTGCAACAACCCCGACAGCTCGTGCACTATTCTTTAAAAAGAGAATCGGGTCGTCGAACGAAAATGTATACGCTTGCCTGGTTGCGCGTTGGAGGATTGGAAACACACACACACACAGAGAAGGGACGAAAAGTAAATGTAGACGGATGGTTAGTAAAGATTGCGTTTTTATTCCACAATCCTCCATTGTACTTTACTGTTACATCATTAGAGAAGAATAGTGTTGACGAGAAAAGGCGTCGGCTAATAACCGTAAATTTTCGATACAGTCGAGGTTTTCTACGCAAGAAAAAACTAACGGACTGACTGTGATATCGCGTGTTCCAATTAGGGACCAAAGCAGACGTGACTGTCAACAACCATCTCAAACTGTTAACTCTTAAATTACCGATTGGAATCCAACACCACCAACATGAGCTCACTGTCGGTCAAACCTTTCGAGTTGACAATGGAATGAATGTGCACGTTTTGTCAATGGATCAATACTCGCTACCCTCTCTCTGATCGCACCGGAACTCTCTCTAGACTAGCCTACACTCGCATATCTGTGAAAAATGAACGTTCCAAAGTTCCTCGTCTGCTTTGTACTAGCTTTGGGCAGCAGATTGTCAGTGGCCTCGCGATCCTTGCCAAGCGCCAGACGAAATTTTCTTTCTATATCACCGTTGGCGAGTAAGATCTCTCCTTCTCTGCAGCCGGCTGTCAAGTCGATGAGTATCTCTCAACGTTTGTTGGCGGGTGGTGTTAGCCGAGCGATTGCTCAAATGACGTTATATCCCATCGATGCCCTTCGCACTTTAGCGCAAACCCGAGACGGTCGGACCTTAGCGGACGTGGGAGCATCAGCTTTAATCCGAGGGTGCACCACCACTTCATCTTTTGCCTTATTCATGGGTTCAATTCAGTTCGCAGTGTTTGGCGTCTGTCGCAGTTACAATATCCCCACGATTGCGTCAAGTGCTCTGGGCGCCGCCGCATCGTGCGTCGTCAGCGTACCGCAAGACGTCATCAAACAACGATTGATTACGGGGGTGTATACTCATTTTGGGGAAGCAGTCACCACAATCTTCAAAACAGAAGGAATCTCTGGCTTTTACAGCGCGTGGCGACCTACAATGGCGAGAAACGTTCCTTTCGTCATGACTACTTTTACTACTATGGAGTTTCTGAAGCGCGAACGTTTGTCGAAGAAGGAAGGATCTGCCGAGCTCACGTTGTTAGAAAACGTGGCAATTGGTATGTCTAGTGCTTTTGTTGCCGGCCTTTTGACTCAACCATTTGACGTCATTAAAACACGTATGATGACACAAGCTGCTTCCACAGCAGCTCCGTACAAGTCAGCCTTGGACTGTCTACGGACTATCCTCGAAACCGAGGGACCACTTACTCTGTACTCAGGTCTGAAGCAGCGGAGTATGTATATGTGTTTATTGTGGGGCATGACGTTTGCATTGAACGGTCAGTTCGAAAGCCTCATGCTACGGCGTCGCTCGTAATGGGCGTGGGATCATTTTCAAAAGCCCCTCGTCTTTTCTCCGGATGGTCTTACATGGCGCTTGCTAAGAATCCGCGATAGTAGATTTAAATCACGAAACACAACTTCTGCAGGCTCGGCGCTCTTTGGACACCGAAAGAGACTTGACATTTGCTGTGTATACCTTTGCCTTTTATGCGGTACTGGCCTCCATTTCTGGTGCTTTTACAAGGAAAGGGAAAGCCTATACTTCTTGTGCTGGCAATGGAAAGATAGCAACTATTCCTGAGTTGATGCTGATATTCTTTCTCCAAGGATATAGATACATGCAGATTGGGCAGAACCAGTGAATCTGATAAGCTATTGTTTAGATTATTTAAATATTAAATGTTGAATTGTCAAACTCCCGCTCTAGCATGTAGCAGCAATGCAACCTCACTGTCAACTGAAAATCTTTCTGTCGGATCATACACAAGTACTGTGTACTTGATTTCATCTTGTGGTTCACGGTCATATCTAACGATTCTACACCATCACGATCAGCTTTTTTCGAGTGAATCACAACGAAAAAAGTCTTCGGGTCGGATTGCAACCATAACTTACGGTCAAACGGCAAATCTTTTGATATTGGTAACTTCATCATCATTCCAACCTAAATCTTGTGAAATGCGATTCTCGCTCTATTTAGCGGTTGTTTTCTTTTTGGTAAACTTCGCCTACGGCTTTTCGGCGAAACCACCCAGTGGTCGCGTAGCTCCGTTTCGGGTCGATACAAGCAGTGTACGCAACAGTCCGTCGCTTTCCGCACAAGCTCACTCGTGGGTCACTATAAGGGGCGGAGCACAGAAGACATCAACACGTCTTAAATCGGGCCCGATCAACAACGATTCGAAATGCCCGGTTACTGGTGTAGCTACAGTCGCGGCGTCCATATGGGGAACAGGCGGCGTTCTTTATATCCTTGCCAAAGCTATTAAACGAGTTCTCCCTATCGCATTGGAACCCTTTGTAGCCGGTGCTGTTCCTTTGGACCAAGTTCAACTCGGGTACGTTAGACGTTTAACTGGAAGCACAATGTCCTGTCGCTGACTGGCTAAACTACTGTTTTGGAGCACTCTCGTCTCTCACTCTACTTTTCATCTTCGATACAGTGCGTACATTGTCACATGCCTTTGGTTTGCCTATGTTGAAGGGTACAAGGGGTTTCAGTTGAAGTTTAGCCCGCTAGTTGTAAAACGATCGTTTACTCTTGTACCAGGGAAGAATGGAACATCCTGGTACCATTTCGTATTGGCGCCTTTCTATTCCATGGGCCTGGTCCACGCGACAAAAAAGCGCAAAATCATAAGCTGGAGTGTCAGTATCGGTGTGGCTGGTATCGTGGCTGCGGTCAAACGATTTCCATATCCCTGGCGAAACATTGTGGATGCTGGCGTTGTGGTAGGACTGACGTGGGGGAGCCTCAGTATTTTGCTGATCTACATCAAGTCCTGGATGATCGGGCAGCCTCCTCTGCAAATTGATGCTGCTCTTCCGACTGCAAAGAAGTAAAAGCAATGTCCAGCCATCTACTAACAAAACGTTTGACACATATGAACGCCATAATTTATGGTTTAGATACTCTATCGGACCGCGTTCAAGGATTCCAGTGCTTCCTTTTCGTTCTCGACAGTCCCATCCGAGACTGCGAAACCAGTAGCATTCGAAATCTCGAAAGTCGAACCATTACTACGATCTACTAATTGCAACATTGGAATTGTGCGGTATCTCAGGCAACTCCGGGATCGCTTCCAGTGGTGATATTTCTTCGTTGACTTCTTCGACAATCTTCCCTAGGGCATCGTCGTTATAAGTAGTGTAAGTGGAATTCCACCATTGCCGGAACTCGGCGACATTCATCTTATTGTCGGTTCCGTACTTGGCCATGATGTGATCAGCATCCTTTCCTTGAAAGTGCGTTTTGTCATCTTTCATCATCTCTTTTAGATCTGTCGGGGATATGTATCCTTTGTTATCCTTATCGATGCGCTTAAACATTACACTCAGCGTGCTCTCTTCTTGCTCAACCTCCGCGCCTGCAGACTTTCCACAAGCCGCACCCATATTTCCTCTCGTTTTTTGTTCGTTTGTTCGTAAGCTCTGCCACCGCACAAAATAAGACGTTGGTTCAAGCAGCGATGGGGGACAAGTAATGATATGTGTCTCCGCCAACAGCTTCTTAGTACATCGTCACTGCCGAGACTGTCACGGATGCTCACTCGACGGTGTTTTCCGTTTGGGCGTCGTAGTATCGGTGAGAGCCCTGCTATTATCCGTCCGGGCTACTGCTTGACTGTGAGCTGATGTTGACGGGAGGGGGGCGGGCTCCGTCCGTGTTCGCACCATCCGTACCATACCGGTACGAACGCTAACAGCACAATCGAGAGTTGCAGATGGACAAAATGTGTGTTGTAGCCAATTCCCTACAGTAGGTGTCCAAATGGTATCCGACAGGTTTATTTACTTATTAAAAACAGATGCCGGCTGCAAAGAGGGACATGTTTCTTTGGCTTTATGCATCGGATTTTCTCTCACGTCAAGACGCGGTGAAGACTACGCTCTTGACCATGGCACCAATGAGAAAGACGGGGTGAGCAATTCTTGGAAAGAAGCTCTGTTCAGTAAAAATGTACCACGCTCTTCGAAAGTCCGTGTTTCACAGCTCAAAAAACTACTGTCTCGACCGATATCTCCTCATAGCACTTCTCTGTGGAGTAGTCGAAGGCTTTTCATTTGTTCACAGAGCAACGGATCAAACATGGCGCCCCACGATGGCTTTGCCGTGTCAGCTGCTGGGAATGAACTGCGCCACGCCTACCGAATTTGCACTATCGTGGCCGGACTTTTGCCAACGAGGTGGCGGCACAGATATTCACGCCGATGGTTGGGGACTTGTAAGTGTGCAAGCTTCTGTTTCGAAAAGGGAATGGCATGTATTTTACTGCGAACGTTATTTTCGTAAATACTACCTCCCTCCGTCATCCTTGAGCGTACGAAAGTCCCACCCGTTCAAGTTTATCGACTTTTGCATCTGGCACCTTATACTCTTGTTGCTTTTTCACAGGCTTACTACCACGGACACGGTGTCAGACAATTCCACGATACCGAAGCGGCGTCTTCGTCACCTCTGGCACATTTTCTGGGCCAGCAATCAATTAAGACCCGGAACATGCTATCGCACATTCGATACGCGACATCCGGTGCTGTGGAGCTGGCCAATCTACATCCTTTCAGTAGAGAGATGTGGGGGATTCAATGGTGCTTTTGCCACAACGGTCAAGTACCGATGATGGACGAGCATCCAAAGAGCTGGCTGGGGGACGTCAAAGGAGGTAAGCCAATACAAAAACGAAATCATTATCGCTGTACATAAACAAGCTTCTTTCTCACAAATCGAATCGCTAGATCCCACATATTTTCCAGTCGGTAAGACGGACAGTGAGGCCCTGTTCTGTGCTCTTCTCAATGCTCTTCGAGCAGAATTTACGGATACCATGCCCAGTCTTCCCGTCCTATATGATGCACTCAAAAAGCTGTGTGATGAAGTTGTCAAATACGACCCGAGCGGTACGATACTAAATTTCATGCTCACTTGTGGGCCGAATGTGCTATGGGTGTATAGCTGGCCTGGCAAACGTCCAGGCGGCAAAGTATGGAACGGGCTACACTACACGGTTCGTGGGTCTTCCACCCAGCTTGCCGATAGCGACTACTCGGTTGGAGTTTCCTTACCAGGATCGGAGGATGACCGAGTTTGCATCGTCGCAACCAAGCCACTGACAGAGGATGAAGAATGGGTCGAGTTGAAACCGGCTGAGCTGATCTTAATGGACAATGGTCTTCCTCACGTATCGATACGGGATTTGTTCCGAGTCGAACTGCAAGGACACGGGCTGAACAATGAAGGGAAAACGCTAGCACCTCCGCGATTGGAAGAAGACATGCGCCGCTATGAGTTTCAACCTGATTTTTATTCCGCTGGTGGTATCTAATGCGATGAAGGTTTCAATTTTGAAACGCGATGCCAATCTTTAATTTTGTACACGATGTTTTTACCGGTTCCTCTAGCTAGTTAATCATCTTTAAACTATCTGCTGGAGTTCCAGGGCCTTCCGGTCTAGTGCAAGTTAAAAGGCCAAATTTGATGAGTCCCTTGTTGAATCCTCGTAGCATGAGCAACATGGCATAGGCACCACGTTGGGTGCTGAATCCAGAATTTATCAAACCCCAGACCGACCGCAGATTAAGGGAAGACTTGATTACAGCCTTCCAAAATGGAGCAATTATGTAAGACCAATCTTCGCGCCGGATGTCTGTGGCACCTTTTGCTTCCAACAAATCCACGTAGTGCTGCACGCTGCACCATTCGGGTAAATAGTACGCCCGGTTGATCTTTTTCAGTAACTTCATCTCCGACTTGGTTAAACTTGTTTCGCCCTTTTCCAAATCCCGGTGACACCACGTGACAATGATGATTCGACCACCGGGACGCGCTACCCGGAATAGCTCGTTGACGAACTGCTTCTTGTCGGGCATGTGCTCTCCCGATTCGAGACTCCACACAAGGTCGAAGCTGCCGGTCTTGAAGGGCATATCAAGCGCGTCGGCAACTTGGAAATTACACTGATCCGTCAATCCTTGCTCAGCGGCAAGTTCGTTTCCTCGATTGGCCTGGTATGGACTCAATGTGATTCCTTCCGTAACGCAGTTGTATTTGCGGGCCAAATGCCGACTGGATCCGCCAATCCCACAGCCCACGTCTACCGCTCGTTTGACGGCGGGAGCGTCGACCGAGGCCCATTTCAGCACTTCATCAATCAGGTCAATCTGTGCCTGCACGTGATCCGTGCGGTTTTCCGGAACGTAGTATCCGTGGTGCATGTGCTCGCCCCACACCTTTTCCCAGAGCTGACTGCTGCGATCGTAAAAACCGGCAATACCGACTTTTAAATCTTCGCGAGACCGCTCTTTACTGGAGATGGAATCCTTCACGCGTTTGACCGCTTTGCTGAGCGACGAGACCATCTCCAAACGTGAGCTTCTTTGAGGGACGGTTGATCGAGGAAAGCGAGCGTTCGCGATCCATGCGTCGGCCGTGTCTCCGGAAAGCAGCAGGATCCACGAGATTAACAAAGGCGAACGCATGTTCAATAGAGAGAAGCGAAAAAAAAAACTACAACACCAAAACCGTTTCTCAATAGCAGAGCGTCGTCTAGTGTGGAAGTGCGCCGATGTACATCCACGAACTAGTATTGACCGGAGAGTCACGTGGCTATAAATTGGATCGGACCAGAGAGAGGCTAAGATTTACAACACACCTATGCAACAGAAATAGCCGATTTCATTTGACGGCTGGATTCGATTGCCCTCGGAAGACAGACAGACATTTTCCTGCCAGTCCTGAGGAGAGTGGCCTATACGATCCCCCATTGATTGGCTGAAAATATCTGTACATAATCCATATTCGTTTGCGTTATTGTCTCGATTGTCACACCATTGGGTCGCTCCCCGTTGGCGGAGAAGGGTAAAACCTAGTGAAATCTGCGTGAAATGGCGAAGGCCCAAAAAAACTCCTCCTCCCGAAGCCGACTGACGGAGAATCCAGTGTTCTCGGACCTCCTTGGCAGTGAGATACGCATGTCGAAGGCGAGGGCTTGGTGCGAGCCAATAGAATCAAAGACGCTCTATCTTTCGGGAGACGAGCGTTACGAGGTGTGGACCATCAAGGCAGCGGAACGACCGCATCTTCTGGATGTCTGCTCCACAGATTCCAATCATCAGCAAGAGAACACGAACGAGGATGCTGCCGACATGAACGAGATTCTGGCTCTGACAGACGGCTGCGATGTTTCGGGTTGGCGAAAGGAAAAGTTTGTCCGGACAAACGCAGAGGTGTTGTCGGCTTTCAACGTGGGTTCCGGGTGTGTTTTGCTCAGACGTGAAACTCAGTTGCCGATTGTCCTATCGTCCATCGCCTCCTCGGCTTGGGACTCGCTTCGCGACCGTCTTTTTCAGGAACCTTGCACGACAGCATCCCGTCAATTGTACTCCTCTAATAGAGCGCTCCATCCTTGGTTTGAACGAGAGAACGTCCCAGTAATTCTCGATGGCTGTCCCGCTATCGATAAATGGGCCGCCATGAAATCGTGTCGCTTCGACAACCTTGTGCAGCGATACGGAGATCTGGAATGGCGATTTTCCGACACGCATGGGGAGACCATAACTCTGAAGACCTATCAAAAGTACCTGCGCTCAATAGAAGGTTCCACAGACGATGCACCGCTGGCCGTATACGACTCGCAATTCGGTGGCGATGACCGGTCGTCGCTGCTGGACGATTATACCGTCCCTTCCTGTTTTGACTCAGATTTGTTTGCCTCCGCCATCCCGAACGAGGACGATCGACCACCATTCCGATGGGTGTTGATTGGACCTGCGAGATCGGGAACGGGACTACATATTGATCCAGTAGGAACTCATGCTTGGGTAACACTGATCGAGGGGTGCAAACGGTGGATCCTCTTTCCGGCTGGGACCGATCCAGAAGCGATACACATGAGGGACCCCCAAATTCCTTCGGCTATTTGGTTTCGCGATTTCTATGATCAAGCTATGCGGGATCATGCCGATGCGGTTGAAGTCTTGCAACGACCGGGGGAAACTGTTTTCGTTCCAGCGGGTTGGCCGCATCTTGTCTTGAACCTGGAACTATCTGTGGCAATTACACACAACTTTGCCACGGAATATCCGTCGCTTTTCCTACTAAACAAAGCAATTGCGCAAGCAGAGCCAGAGTTGGCCGGGCGTTTTGAGATCGCACTGAAGAGTTCGAGACCGGATTTGTTTTCCATTGTGGGATTCCCGCAGGTGAATCATGAGCTCTCATTCGAGACCATTGATCACGCTTGTACTGTTCAACACTAGCATTGGCTTTCTTGAAACAGATATGTTACAATTATGTATGTGCGCTAATTGTAATCCCTGCACCCTCGCACAGACGAACAAATTCGTGATAGTCGATTTTGCCATCACCTCCGAAATCGCCCTGTTCAATGAGCTTGTCAATATACAAATCACTTGCCCGTTCACCAAATATGCTTCGCAGGTCTTGACGTGTGATGTATCCAGAGCCGTCCGTATCAAAATCTTGAAACGCGTCATGCAAGCAAGAATCTTTGAGAGCAATATGTGATCCAAGTTCGGCAGCCAGGAACTCTGTGTACTCAAGGACTCCACTCTTGTCGACATCTAGATCGTCGAAGAGTTCGTCCACGTGATCTATGTCAAAACTTTTGATCCGTGTTAGAGCTTTTCTAAATTCGGTCCTTGTGATCACGCCATTTTTGCCCAAGTCGAGGTCGGAGAAAATATGGCGTAGCCCACGAATATCTGCTGCAGACGCTTTCCGAGCAATGACTTGCAGCACAAGTTTGTGAAAATCACTGCTATTCGAAAATTCTACCAGAGCTTTTAGAGAGTCTTCCGGGAGCGTTCTCAATGCAGACACTTCATTTGTCACGCGTAACCAAGGGTGTCGAATGGCAACATCTGCAGTACACCGTAGCTGTGGATCGGGCTGGAGCAATCGGCGGATAAAATCTCGGGCCGCCCAGGGTAAGGACTTCCATGTTGGATCCCGAAAGCAGGATGTCCCTTGACAGATTTGTCTTTTGAGGTTTCTTTTGGAAGACGCCCGGAAAGGACGGTGCCCGCACAACAAATGGAACGCAATTACCCCGATAGACCACATATCAGCTTGGCATGTGTAATTCTTGCGTAAAACCTCTGGTGCCATGGTGTACAAGGTTCCTACGCGCTCGTGAAATATTTTGCGGTCGCTGGAATAAACGGTGGCCAAACCAAAATCGATCAGCTTAATGCTAAAATCGCTTGGATCGTCGAATTCAAACATGATATTCTCGAGCTTTAAGTCGCGGTGCATAATACGGTGGCTGTGGAGAAAACGGACAGCCTCCACAATTTGAAATACTACGTAAGCGGCGTTTTTCTCGGTGTATGGGAAACGGCTGTTCAAGTCTCCTCCTCGACAAAGATCTAAAACAACCGCGAGATGATTAGGACCATCTCTGTACACTTCGAACGCTCGAATGATATTCGGATGATCTAAATGATGTAATAAGTCAATTTCGTTGCGAAGCTCTTTTTCACAGTAGTCTTTTTTGGTGTGCAGTCTGATTTCTTTGAGTGCATAAATTCCATCCTCTTCGATAGACCGCTGGCAAGCGTGTTCGTTCGCTTTCTTGTCCGGAATGATCATTTTCTTCCGCCTGATTTTAAAAATATTACTCACGCTGCCCTTTCCCACACGTTCGAGAAAATCAAAACTATTGGAAATGTCTTCTTCCCTCTCCCATGGTATCTTGTCAATCATTCGAGGAGTAAATTGGCTTGCAAAAGAGCAATTTCCCATGTTTTATCCGAAGCCAACGATGCTTAGCCAGAGTTTCCAATGAGAATTTGGGACGCCGATCAATACATGCTACTGCATAGTTTGCGTTCTAAGTTGGCATCCGCTCTTGCGGGTTCTGACTATGAAGTGTTATTGGAGATGCTTTTTGAGAAAGCGAAGCGTGCCAACAGAATGTTGTCTTCACTTTCTGACCTTGACAGAAATCGCTGACTGTGACGGTAGCGACTGTGATACGCTTCACTGACTCTGAATCGTGAGGGACCTTCTTGACCTCAAAGCGACAGTTGATAAAATTAATTTGGTAGGTATCATTTTTAAATGACTATTTACAAATAGCTCACAGTCAGATATATCTGTCGTCCGGTTTTAAAAACAGTGTCGCACGAGACATTTTGGGACATGATCCAAAAACCAAAGATGATGGCCAGACGGAAACACGGAGCTATGGAACGGTTCTGTTGATTTTGAGAAGGGGGGGGGGGGGGGGATACCTCTTTTTTTGAGAGGCGACGTTGATAAATGGTCGGGAATGAACAAGCCGAACCCCATTGATAGGACTACCGCGA
>Ga0163101_100027_pt1 | contig 65852 bp, 46 predicted proteins | sample TAMARWmetagpilot_2_FD_111548 | JGI IMG/M metagenome (GOLD analysis project Ga0163101, IMG submission 111548) | Phycosphere-associated microbial communities from TAMU algal ponds, Corpus Christi, Texas, USA - TAMU ARW1 11/11 metagenome pilot | ecosystem: Engineered > Artificial ecosystem >...
CGAAAGGATCCCGCATACTTTCGTAGACGACCAAAGGCGTAAAAACACAAGATTATAGACTTATCTGATAGACTTAGGGATATGAACCCCTCATGTACCGCTTGACGTAGGGGTTTTCTACAAAGACGAAAGACTGCTGAGGTTGGACCGCGTTCGACCTGATTTCTTCTGATCGTCTTAGGGATAAGGTTGTTCACATGAATTCGGGTTTGATGACGCGCTTTTTTTGATTGGACATGTTAATGTCTACCACGTCAATAATTTCGCGTTTTCGGTTTCGATCATTTTTCGGCTTGTTCGTGGTCGCATTTGTTGGGATGACCGAATTCTGTTTGACGTTGCAGAAAACCGAACACGCCTTTCGCTTAGACGAGAGTGATAAGCACCGCAGTGGTCTCAGAAAGTCCATTTCGCGAATAAATCCTTCGATGAAGCCGTCTTTCCGGCTTCTGTTGCAACTTTTAGTCGCTTCGTTCTGCGGAAGTGGTGCCTTCGTGTCACCAGCCGTTGGCACATTTGATAGGGGAGCAGACATCCATGCATCAGCATTTTTTCGCGATAATGACGACATCCTACCCGTGGGTACGGATGCAGACTGTGTCTCAGCCCCAGACTCGGCGGATCTTCTCCGGGCACTCGAAAACCGCAAATGGGAGTTAAAGGGGGGAATTGGAAAGCGATACATTTGCCGAACTCAACAAGGTTTTTTGAATGTCCACAAGGAACCTGTTGATCCATTTAACACTTCCAACATAGTTGCCGTGCTGAACGAGGGTCAAATTGTAACAAGCACCGGCCCGCGTAGTGGTTTCTGGATTCCTCATGATGGCGGTGGATGGTCCATTTCAGAGCATGGTGGCTTTACTTGGTTGGAAGAACTGCAAGAGTAAAGAACCGTTATCTAACCGAGAGTTCTAATCATCTTTTTTACGTCGAGGGAAAGAATACGAATTCTTTTTAGCTGATTTACCTCGTAGATCAGCCGCTTTCATCCGACTTAGAATTAAGAAGGTATACTCTAAACACCCGCCAATTCGATCAACGCAAAACAGCTGCCGCTTACTGTGGCAGCGCAGAGCAACATCCAAGTCATCCATGGCAGAACAATGACCCAATACCACCACGTGAAACCAAGCAAAGCAGCATATGCTACACTGGCTACCAATTCGCTCGGAGGCATACGAGATAACGTAACCAGCACTGTATATGGCAAGACCAGCAAACCCACAACACGTGCGGTCAGCGGTTGATGCGACTCCGTCAAAACATTGACGCTCTGGGCACTCCAAACCACCTGATCGTTCCAGATCCCAGAAAGTGACAGTCCGGTACGTCGCGAACCCCAAATTAAAGTTTGCAAGATATCCCAAGCTGCTGTGAACGCCGTCAACACAACGATCAGCCCCATCCAAACGCAGAGTAGCACATTATGGAAGGGCCACAGAAAGCTCTGCATCACCGCTGCTGGCAACGGGATCACGCCATCACAGCTCAACGAAACGTATTCTACCAGAGCGGCAGTTTTCAACAACATCGTTTCTGGCAGAGCTCCAAAGGTGTGCGGGACGGCGCACAGTGCTTCCTGCCGACTCCACCATGAATTAGGCGTAGTGGTTTGCGCCAAACGACGCAAATAGGCTTGTCGCGATTCGGAGGCTGCCGCACACAATAGTGGAATGGCAGCCAAGCCGCGTGGTTGTGACGCCGAAGCGAAGCTCGAGTCATTTCCGCCGTCAATAGCAGGTGTCGATTGGGGTGTTTGGGGGAGACTGGACGTTCCCGAAATACCGTATACACGAATTTGACGATCGGCTTCCTGTAAATAAAGCTGCATGGCTTCTTCCATGCGAACTCCCGACTTACCCCGCCAGGCTTGGAACTTGGCGCGCTCGGCTGCCGTCTGACAGGCCAAGTTTTCTGGAGCATCACCAGAAATTGCCTGCTTGTGCAATGCGTATAGTTCCAGTCGGTCCCGATTCTTTTGAATCGGTGAGAACCCGTGAGTGGACGTACGAAGCAACGCAATACTAGACTCTAGGGGGGAATGAAACTACGCACCGATGGAGAACTTTCGGGTTTCCATGTTTTCATAAAGGCTGTCTTTTGACGGAAGACACCCCCGAGGTCGCCATTCGGAGTTCCACTATCTACCATAATGTCTCGAATATCTGGAAGCAAGAGGGGCCAATACAGTCGTGAATATTCGAAAAATAAACAGCAGTAGTAGCAGGGAATGGATTATGCCTCTTATGCGGCGTAGTATGAGAATGTTTCCGGACATCCGTCGTCCTCCATGGTTGCGCACTGCTCATCAGCACGAAACAATTGACGATGTCATTTCGTAAAGCTCAATCACCAATAGTTGATGACAAAGTCGCGCCTTCCGATGAATCGTATCACGATCGCTTTCTTTACAGCACTATCCAGCGTCACAAAGATAGATTTGGAATAAATCGCTTGTGATTAAAAGTTCAGATCAAAACGATAAGGTAATTGGAAATCCTCTCCCAGAGACGCATCATCATCCCCAAAAAAGCCTTCGGGCATCCGTATCCTAAAAGGTGAAAGAAAGTGTCAGCATCTGCCGCTTCCGCCGCCTCGTCCAGCCGGAACAAATTACTGACAAAAAAATTGGAGCGTGATCCACAGCGCCCACTCTACACCCCCCTACACGTCGCTGCTTGGAGGCCAAACACTTCGTTGCCTGAGCAGTTCCTTGCCGAGAGAAGTATGTTGGCGGTACGGAGTCTGCAACATTTTGGCTCCGGGTTGAGCAAGCCAACCCGGGTACACCATCGTGCAGCGTCATTCCTAGGTCGCGGTCGTTCTCACTCTGCTAGAGTGCCACCATCGTTGTTTCGACACGCATCGGTCTCTAAATCTAGGACTGTGACTTTGACGCGCCCATTTTCCGGCGAGGCTTTAGATCCACTGGATGAGCCACGCGAATGTATGCCGTTTGATGTCCTCATTGTGGGTGGAGGGCCAGCAGGATTGGCCGCAGCGATACGTCTCAAGCAGCTGAGTCTAGAAAAGGAGAAAGATCTTTCAGTCTGTGTGATTGACAAGGGAAGGTACGCATGCATAAACATTCTAGCGCCGCTGCGATTAAAGAGTACATCCCTTTGTATACTCACTTTGTTCTGTGGGTCACGTCTAGTGAAATTGGTGCCCACATTCTCTCTGGGAACGTCTTTGACCCCAAAGCCATGCATGAACTCTTTCCCGACCAGGCAGATCCGTCTTCCGATACACACTGGACGAAAGAGCTGGAAGCGACCCAGAATTCCGTCGCCACGCCGGTGACTGACGACGAATTTCTAGTCCTGACCGAGACTGGGAGCACCAAAATTCCGAACTTTTTGTTGCCACCCCAGCTCGACAATCACGGTAATTACATTGTCTCCCTTAGTCAAATTTGTCGCTGGATGGCGGGTAAAGCGGAAGAACTAGGTGTGGAAATCTATCCCGGCTTTGCAGCCTCCGAAGTGTTGGTGGATAAAGAAACCAACGCTGTCAAGGGAATTGCTACGCGAGATGTGGGCATCGCCAAGGACGGAACCCACAAACCCACATTCGAACGAGGAGTAGAACTACACGCCCGACAAACTCTCTTGGCGGAAGGGGCCCGCGGATCGTGCTCCGAATACGTCATGGAAGCCTTTGATCTGCGCAGGGATTGTCAACCACAAACGTACGGTCTGGGACTAAAGGAAGTATGGCAGGTTCCACCTGAAAGCTTCCAAAAAGGATTAGTACAGCATACACTTGGGTACCCTCTTCAGTCCGGCCCTTTGGATAAAAATTTTGGTGGAAGCTTTTTGTATCACCAAGAACCAGATTTGGTGTTGATTGGTTTGGTGGTTGGTCTCGACTACGCCAACCCGTATTTGAATCCTTATCAGGAGTTCCAAAGATGGAAATCCCATCCAGATATTCGTAAGCACTTGGACGGTGGAACGTGTGTCTCGTATGGCGCCCGAGTTTTGAATGAAGGCGGATGGCACGCTATTCCAAAACTCAGTTTTCCAGGCGGGGCACTTTTGGGGTGTGGCGCGGGATTTTTAAACGCAGTCAAAATCAAAGGTTCACACACGGCTATCAAATCTGGTATTTTGGCGGCAGAAGCCGCCTTTGATGCATTAAAAGATGGAGACTCCGTAGCTGAAATTGGGGAATTACCAGAGACTGGTCCTATTGAATTGACGACGTACGAAACTGCAGTTAGATCGTCCTGGATTAAGGATGAGCTGTATCAAGTCCGAAACACTCACGAGGCATTTTCGCGCTGGGGTGTTGGTGGTGGGCTTATCTACACCGGATTGACAACTCACGTGTTGAAAGGCCAGGAACCGTGGACATTGAAACACTTGACAAAAGACTGTGAAAAAACGGAGGCGGCGGCCAATCATAAGCCCATCGAATATCCCGCACCAGATGGAAAGCTAACGTTTGATTTATTAACGAATCTACAACGAGCTGGCACCTTCCACGAAGACGACCAACCAAGTCATCTCCGAATTAAACCTGAGCAAGCCGAGATTCCGAAAAAGACATCGCTACAGGTATATGCTGGTCCTGAACAGCGCTTCTGTCCAGCGGCTGTGTATGAATACGTCGACGTCGTAAACACAAAAGGAAAAGAGCTGGTAATCAATGCGCAGAACTGTATTCATTGCAAATGCTGTTCAATTAAAACGCCGAAAGAATATATTCGATGGTCTGTCCCAGAAGGGGGCGGAGGTCCGCAGTATCAGATTATGTGAAGACACGGCACTCCTCCAAGCCTTTGTTCAAAGAAATATGTTCTTCATGTCATAACTTTTTGTGAAGACAATTTACAGTCTCTGTCAACACGCTAAAAAGTAGGAAAAGTGGGTGTCATTCAACATCCGAAGATCATTGCATGCATAGGATTCGTTTAATTTTTTAGGAATTCCCTTCCTTCTACTTTTTGTTAATTGGAGTTAACTCCTACACTGTTCGAGTGTTGCAGTCTTCTGAACAAAATTGTGTATGGAATAGACAAATAAGCCCTTCTGGATTTTTTTCTTATGTTACGTAATATTTTCAGGAGAACATTTACAGTCAAGCCGAGATTCAATCCAATAGATGCATATGTTAGGCTTACAACGCGTTGGGCCTTTTTCGCCTTTCGACTACAGATTTACCGAATAACACTTCATTGTAAGGAAGAAAAATCACTTTGCTCCCGATCGACTTACATGAAACACCTACCGCTATCATAATTGCCATTGATTGGTCTAACAGGTATTGGATGGCTTGGTAAAGGAGGATTCGAGCAAGTAGTTAAAAATGGGGCCTCTCTGCCATTTGAAAGGAAATGGACCACACTTCCCAAAACCGATGCCTCGTCTTATGAGGAAAAACAAGTCTAGCTCGCTTCCCACTTTGTCGTATCTGGATGCAACGAGATCGACAAATAAGGATGCACTTGGTCTTCCTGATTCCAATTTGTGTCGAAACATGTAAGTTTCAGGCGACTTTCGTCCAGTTTCTCTTACGGCATTTTCTCTTTTATGTCCAAGTGAAGCCATACAAGTAGCAACGCCCAACTTGTGAGTTCGTCATATGGTACAGTTTCGTTGGCTGTCGCCTGCAGAGCTGCCTAAAATCTGCGGTTTCATTAAGTAGCGATGGCTGGACTTTAGCTATGGAAAGTTGCGATAAATTCTTCGTTTTGAATATGCTTCTTCACCAACGGGTATAAATGAGAGATGATCTTCTCGTTCATGTCGTCTTTCAGCAAAAGCTCACTATGCGATTCTTTTGCTTGTGAAACTGTCAGTGATAGAAGTCGAACCAACAATACTGTATCTTGTTTCAGCAAAATACCGATATTTGTTCGATCAAAATAACTCATTCGAGTCCAATTGGCAACCAGCGCCCTCACACAACGTTCCTGCAGACTGGAAAGGCCAGCTGACCGATCCGACATGAAAATCTCTTCTACTCGAAGAAAAAACATCGCTGCTCGGTAGTCCACCTCGGGCAAATATTTCTCGTCCGTCAATCGAAAGAAATCTTCCCGCTTTGTAGTGCCTTTCTTTTCTTCGGTGAATAGGTATGTTGCGATAAGCAGGCTGAGGTGGTATCGGACAACAATCTCATTTGAACTTTTTTCCAAAATTTCCAGCCAGAACTTGGTGTCAGTTATTTCAAACAAGGACGAAACCGTCGGAATTTCTGATGGCTTCTCAATGCATAGGTTGATGACAGCATCCATGATTTCCTTGTCGTCGAAAATTTTGGAATGCTCATAGTAGATCCAACAATTCTGAGTTCCCAGATCTCGAGTCCAGAATCGGCGGATATCAGATTGCAATTGTGGGCATTCGAAATACCGAGCCAAATACTGCAGTGGTGTTGCAGTGAAAGTCATCGTAGGAGATTCTTCCTCCAAGTTACCTGAGTACAAGTAGTCCAAAAATGCGAGAAACGCGGAAGCGCCAATTTCACACAATTCGATCCGGCTGCTTTGAGTTTTTCCCTCCGTAAATCTGTTACCGTGTTTGAACAATTGCGCAAAGTATTGACTTCCGGCAGCCAATACGCACTTGTGTACATAAAATGACAGTGCTGGACATGTTTTGTCGCCATCTGCGCGAACAACTTCAATCATCCAGTCACTATGGTTCTCTGATGGTTCAGCTCCCCAAGAAAGTAAAGGACGGGCCTTCTTGTGGATTTCTCGTTCTGCAGAGTGCTGTGCAACTCTTTTTTGAGCTTTGTGGCTAAAGTCTGTTTGTAATGGTGAAAGGGACGGCATAAATGTCTTCCCTGTCAGTTTCAGCTATTTGGTTCGATTGTGCGCCGATATTCGTGCTATTCCAAAAAATGTGAGAAAGGGCTCACTCGTCAAGAGGGTTTTGATGGGATTGCGGGATTGGGGAATCTTGCATCGGACTCGCAGTCTGTCGTCAAATATAATGTCTGACGGATTTTATACTTAACTGTAAAAATGGTTGCTTACCTTTCTCTGTTTCTCCGGAGACAAGATTGATTCTAAAAGACCGAAATTGCATTCCGTGACTCGGCCGAGTAAGGTTAATGGTTTGTGAGCACGATAAAGATCTGTGATCGGAAAAAAGGGCAAAATCCTCCGCTGTCGGGTGGTTGAAGATGTCGACCGCTATGGTCAGGACCCCTTTCCAGGCAAATCTGCCTTCGGAGCCGCCCATAATCCCATCAAAATGATGAAATTTGCCTGTTTTCTTTCATCGTTTACTGCCACTTGTGCCTTCTTTGTGACTCCAGACTATAGGCATCTGCGGATAAATCTTTTCCAGCATATTCCTGAAAGGGTGGATGTTACACGTTGAAACGCAGAAAACCCTAGGGTTGGTGCAGGTCAGTGGTTGCTCGACCAAGCCCTAAATTCTCCTGTTTGGAAGCTCGTACTAGTACCTCAGGCACGGCAAAAAATCATCAACACCGCTGAAGAAAATGGTATTGCCTGGAACGAGTGCAAGAATTGGCTGACTTCACAATCGGGACCTTGGCAAAATGACGAAATACTCGATGTTTCACACATTCCTGACTACTACAAAAAAGAATTCCACGCTTACGAGAATGGAAATTTGTGCTGGGACGCGGCTTTAGAGGTCGAAATTGCTTCAGCAGCGGTGGGAGCTAGAAATTTTCCGGCATGTGGCCGCGATGGAGAGCAGGCCTTTCGAGACTCGTTTGGCGTCGCGCTGCAGGAAATGGGGGCAACATGTCCTGCTGGAGGAACAATTGTAGACTTAGGATGTGGATCAGGGATGAGCACTCGCTGGCTGGCAGCGAGATATCCACATGCCGGCCGGCTGCTAGGCATCGATCTATCCCCGTACTTTGTACAAGTCGGAAAGCGCTTGTTGGAATTACAACCCAATGCCAAGCAAGCCGGAGGCGAATGGGTTTCTTCTGTCGCCTTTGACGGCCGAATCAAGTATCAGACTGGCGATGCCACGAATACCCAACTGCCAAATGAATCTGTAGATGTCGCAACGCTTCAGTTTGTGGCTCACGAGTTGCCGTACGAGATTACGCTCGAGATCATTAGGGAAACGCACCGTATTCTCAAACCTAGTGGGCAGCTTTGGTTCTGTGAAATGGATTTTGAATCACCGGCTTATGCGGCTCAGCGAGCCAATCCTTTGCTCTTTAGCCTAATCCGATCCACGGAGCCTTACCTTGATGATTACGCAGATCATTCGGTGGAAATTCGGGAGTGCCTTCAAGCCACCTTTGGTGACACAAAAATTGCGGCCGCTACTGGACGGCATTTTAGTATTGTTGCCACAAAGCTTGGTGCGAGCAAGGTTGGCGTGTTGGAAGATCTTCGGTTCGACGAATATGGCTCCTACAAAGTGGAAGACACACATCTCAAAGTGTTCGAAAATAAAAAAAAATAGTCCACATGTTGAGATACCTTTTCCACTTGGGGAGAAGTGCAAATTTCCTCCCCCCACCTGCCTTACTGCACCTTGAGAGGTATGGCGTGCAACGGTCAGGCGGCTTCGTTAGGATAAGTCTAGAAGTGAAGAAGAGCAAAGGCTTGGTTCGCCGGGTGGCATACCCTCGCAGCAACCTAATTGGTGGGATGTTCTCTACCTTCCGCAATTATTTTGCTCCCACTGTGGTTCGGCAATATGCTTAAAAACGCTTCGTTACTGCTTCAACAATATTTCGTCTTAAATAAATACTGCAATATCCTTTGCTTGTTATAAATATAGTGATTTTTCGAATATGCCAAATAGATTCACTCGACGAAAAACTTGGTTAATCTTTCTTGGATACTTAGACTCACGTCCGGCTGGCGGAGCAATCATGGTAATATTGTGTCGGTGTCCAAGTCGCTGGGAGACGGAGAATCAGAGGTTTACATTAATCGATCCTTCTCCGAATGTGCGGTACAAAATAGTGGATGTGCCCGTTTTTTAGACTGGAAATTGAGTATATATTTTTCATTCAAAAATGAAGAACTCACCCGTCCGATTAGAGTCTTTGGCAACGGGTGAAATCATGCCAAGAAAGCTTGATAAGTCGATCGCGTTTTCGCCCTCTCACCGGATTGTGGTAAACAGAAGCCGTGCGTCGTTGAACACTTCGTTAGAACTTACAACTGTCTTGCTTCACGAAGACAGTTGTAGTCAAGGCTCCACCGCTTCCGGAGATTCTTGTGTACTTGCTATCGATTGGAACGATGCAGATATTTGCCGAAACAACGATCCATTTAACGTGGTTCCCTTCCTTCGACACACGTTTGATAACCGCGTTCATTTGGCAGAGGCCATGGACGAACATCAACGAGGAAAAGATGATTTTCCTCGTTCCACTGTGCGCAAACGAATGGAAAGTTGGAGCGTTCGACCATCCCTTATTCGTATCCCTTCTTTATCTTCAACCCCAGCGTCTGCGAAGAGTCTTGGCAGCTTCTCCTTCCCTAGCAACGACGACCTCACCCTTAGAGCACTGCCGTGTGCGACATCCGCCAAGAGTCTAGGATCATTCACTTTTCCCACTGATTTAGCTTTGGAATTTGACGTTCCAACGCAGCCGCTATTATTATCTGCCGACAGAGGCTCTGGGTTTGACGATTCCAATAAGGATTCTTGCCCTTCGCACCGCGTATCTTTCGCCAGAATGAAGCAGTATCGGGAGCGCTCGTACTGGAAACATATGTTTTTGAGACAAATGATTGCTGGTCCACATTCATTGAAAACTGCGGAATCAGGCCTTCATCTTGGCTGGGCCCATCATCAAGCAGGTGAATTCTGTCAAGCCGAGGCAGCATTCCAGATCTCTTACCGTATCTACCATCGTCAGAGGAAACGACTGGGGATGGCACAGGCGTTGGAGGGCGCAGGGCTTGCTGGAAGCCGTGTAGACGCCATGGACGCCGCTGACCGCGGTATGGATCACTTGGAAGAAGCTTTGCGTATTCGGCTAGAGGAACTCGGTCCGACGCATGTTGATACTGTGCAAGTCATGAATCATTTAGGACAGGTGCATTTTAACGCCGCTAACTTTTCACAGGCGCACCATTGCTATTGGGAAGTTTTTTGCGTACGCAAAATGGTGTTTGGCCCGAATCACCCTTCGGTGGCGGTGGCTGCTCACGATCTCGCAAAGGTCACCGAGTCTCTTAGTGCATTGCCGGACGCGGCCAATTTTTACAACATTGCCATGGAAATATATGAAATAATGGGCTTGCCTGACTCAAACCCGGCGGTTGCACGACTCTTGAGCGATGCGAGACGGTTGGAACGACTCCAACAATTTACTTGCACATGACAAAAACTTTTGCGCTAGCTCATCCACAGTTAAAAGTTTGTGGACGTGAATGGAAAATATTTAATAGTTGATCTTGTGAAGACTTCAAGAACCATCTGTTGCGCGACCAATGCTCCAAAAGAGGCGGTTTTATTTACACTAAGAATCCATTTGCGCTCGGCAGCAACTTTAGTGCTTACGAAGAGACTCGCAGTGGCCTAAAGTAGCTATGTTTAGGATAACTTTCTAGCAGTTTATTGATCTTGTTTACGGTTAGTCATCCCGAGATTACTGTTGTCAGTCGATGTTTGCACATTTCACCAGGGCTGATTGTTGCGTGACGTCGTTTGCGAAAAATTGTTCGCGACGTGTAGGTGTTAGGGCTACGACTGCTAATTGATCGAAACAAAGTAAACAAAGTTGCCTGTGAGCATTTCGGGCAGCATAATCCTATTGACAGTTGAAGTGTTCGACCTTGCTAACGTGATTGTTTCTTCTCGTAGAAGGTCTGAACGCATTATGTCGTCCATTAGCATGGGCTCCGCGAAGCAGGTAGTGCGTCCGCCGCAACGTGGAATTTTTCCGCTCGATCATTATCGAGAATGCAAAGGGCCTATGGATCAGTATCTAGAGTGCCTCAAGGAAGAAAAGGACCTGCACCACAAATGCAAAGATCATAGCAAAGAGTATTTACAATGCAGGATGGACCGAGATCTGATGTCGAAAGAAAATCTCGATCAGCTGGGCTTTAGCAAGGAAGCTGAGGTCCAAAACGCCAGGGAATACGACAGCGCCAAAGAAAAGGCTGGATTCGTTGCTGGAAAGCACATCTCAAAAGAGGGGAAGTGGTGGTGGCAATCTTCTGATCGAAAAGACTGGGAAGCGTAAAGAAGCTGGGGTAGCAGTATTTCTAAGAGAATGAATTCGTAAACTTCACTTTACCTGCAAGTCTATTAGGGTTATTTCGGTAGCAGTCAAGCAGCTTACGTCTATATCTTTTTTGCTGTTAGTTCCGCAAGAAATGTAAAAAATGTGTGAATCCGTGTATTCTATTTTATGGGTCCAATGTGAGCTTGTGTGGATAACGTGTTGTCCACATGCCGTTTTGGATGTGATTCCTTTCCGAATGCTAGTAAGGATGGAAATGGCACGGCAATTTGCCATGAAAGGGGAAAATGTATGTAATATAGAAGTGTTCGTTCAAGACCAGCGATTCCGCAGGTTTTGGGGAGGAAGTGTCGTGTATGAAGGAGAATAGGAGCCTCGAATGAATATAGGTGATCCCGTAAAAATATCATCGATCTGTAGTCTGGTGGGAGCGACGCCCCATATTTCACATGGCAGCGGCAGCTGAAAGCGATGCACCTTTTCCGGTATCAGTCATCACCTTGCTGAATATACTTAGACTCGATAACCTGAGCAAGCGTCCATCGTTCCGCTGGGCTGACTCGAAAGCACTTTTCAAAAATCTCCATGGCTGCTGGGCCAATGTTCAGGTTGGCCATGGCATTCGACAAAATGTGGTGCTGTTGTTGACGACTTCCTTCAGCGCCAAAGATATCTATCATGGCTTGAACAGCCATCTCGTTCATCGGGGTGGACGATAGAGCCTTAGCCAAAATAAAGTATCGGAATCTGACGTCGACTGGATGGGGCACCTCGTAGAGGACTTGGCTTGTCAAGAGGTTGTAAAGAATGACAAGTGCGGACCACAGATCGGAGTAGACACCATCGAATACACGGTCCATGAAAATGGTCGGTTCCATGTATGCTCGGGTACCAAAATTGCCTTGGGGAGCGAAAAGAGCTCGCTGCCCATCCGCATTGCTTGGCATTCGCAAGGAAAGGGCGAAATCAAAGACAACCAAGTTCGTGGGTGTCAAAAACATAAAGTTATCCGGGGATAGATCGCGATGGCAGATGTTGTGCAATTCAAGGTAGGCCAAGATCTGCAAAATTTGAATAAAAATTTTTCGTGCACGACTGGAATCTATGGTTTTTGTGTCCAGCCATGGAACTAGATCTCTCAGCGTTCCAGTAGCGCAAGCTCTGGGTGTGATAATGTAAACGAATTCCTCGTCTTGGAGGGCTTCAACACACTTGAGAACATGGATATTGTCTCCAAGTTCCTGCATGCGGTGGATTTCCTTGTATGGGTTTTCTTCGCCTCCTCGGCGGAGATATTCGGCAACAACTTTCTTGTTGAGTTTCTTGATGGCGACATAAGTAGCATTAGCTTCCTGCGGTGCTCGAAAAGTTGTGTCGTTGATTCGTTCGTAAACTATTGCAAACAAAATACAACCCCATCCTGCATTATGATGGTCAAGCGAAATAGAAGGCTTGGCAATGAGTCCGTAAGCTTGTGAAGCATTTTCTTGGCGCATGAGAAACACGGGTGGTATTTCTTCCGCAGATTCCATATCGGTATCTACTGGAGGAAGGACCGTCACGTCGGCTGGATCGCGCGACCCAGAAAAGATCTCGGGTTCGTACGTCTCAGTAAGGGGAGCCAGCGGGGGTTCTTCCGAGAGCTGTTCGAAGGTCAAACGCGCACCTTCTGTGGGTGGTGGGAGGACAGCTACCATGCTACAGAAGTCCACCGCAGGGCATCGACGGGCTTTCGTATTTGGTATGTTTGTGGCTTTGAAAAAAGTAATGGTTAGTAGAAATGGTTTCACAGTCAGTGATGATCTCTAACCAAACGCTGTCGTGTTCATTTCTTGTTTTCCAATCCCTTTTTTGTGGAGGTTTGTTTCTCCTGCTTCGGCGTCGAGAAAATGAACGCGGTGTTCACGGACAACGAAAATGAGCCAATCAACAAATGCCCTATTTCTTTCGCGCCCGGTGTTTCACTTACAGTTTCAAATCCATTATCCATTTTCCAGTCACTTGTCACGGCGTTTCATTTTGCTTCACAGCCAGTCAGATCTTCCCTTCCTTGAAATTCAGTCACGATACTACTAGCTAGATAGCGACCAAGAGAGTAGATGGAATGAGGCAGTCACAAATAAATCAAATTTACGATCACTCTAGAGAGAGCAGTTGCCTAACTCATGTGAAAGACCGCACAGCTCCTTTCAGAATCTTATGCATCGGCGCTCACTGTCAGGTTCCAATGTGCATTGAAAGCAAACTCGGAGATTAACATCGTAGCAAGTCTCGGGATGAACAGTTCCGTCAGGAGGTAGAGCCAATAGGCCAACGAGGTGTGAGAACGATAGGAAAAGCGATGGATTTCTTCTAGGAAACATCAAGGCCAGTATCGGAGGAGGCCGCTGCTGCGGGAAGCATACCGCTTGGGCGTACACGAAACAAAAGGTAGACTGTACTCAAATTGCAGCTAGAGAAGTATGCCATTTTCAATAGGTCGGCGATGGAACAAAAAAATCATTTCTGCGACAAAAAGAAACATCCGATGGCGCTTTGGCTGCAATCAATGCCTGGATAGCAAAGATCCGCCTGAGAGCAGATGGAATTGTGCAATGGAAGACTACCGCGATTGTCCCGGGTCAACTCTGCCTCTGCAAAGGTATTGAAGGTATTTGAGAGGCGATTCAAAATCAAGTCTACCACATCATCATCACTGTGCAGCCCAGTGAAGCATAGCTTGTCGTAGTCACAGATGGTACGGGTATTGCCAGATAATTTGTCCAGAACGTGCGAGAGTATTTGTAAGGACGCGCCGAACTAATGTGCCGCGTGGAGCGGAATGAAATTAAATGCGATGTACTTCCCACGTGCACAAGTGATGGAGTACGCAAAGAAGAAAACAATTCGTGGTTCGCCCCGCACAATGTACCAGGTTTGCTCTCCGTCTAGAAGCGCTTCAAGGACAGCAAATTTCGGCACATCCAGCTGTGGCGGGGCTATTTCTGTAAGGGTCCCAAGGATAGCGAGCTCAATCGAGCAAAAGCTGTAGATACAGGAGCGGCCACTGGTGTCATCAAGAGAGACGGTGCCGGCTCATGTCGACCTGCCCACCTTGTATCGCGTTGTACAAAGGTATTTTCCTACTCGGCTGTCCGTATGGTATTGGGGTATACCTCCAGGAGGTCGGATGCAATCGTCATGTACCCCCAACTTGCGGCAAAGTATAAAGGCAACTTTCTCTTGGCCTACTGAAGAGAAAGTCCTTGCGCGTGGATCACCAGTATCGCTTTGACGACATGAGTGTGAACGTCGCCGGTATCAAATTATAGCGCCAGCTTGTTCATGCTGGACACCAGACTTGTCGTTTGCGGGGTGACGAATAATAAAAAACCGACGAGCTCCTTGCGATCTTCGCGGGCGGCAAAGTGCAACATGATGCTGCCCTTTTTTGCTCGTCGATGCTGGATGGGAAATCGTAATTTTGGTCGGGATGGCGAGTGTATATGTCGAGTAATTGATCGGGAATACACGGATATAGGGACAAAACTTACATTGCGGGGAACGCCACCCCAGAGAGCTCACAAAGCGCAGACGAAAGATAATGGTTGTGGTCAATACAAACTGCCGCTAAAAGGGGGTAAACCGTCACGAGAGCTTGCAGCATGGCCAATAGCTTCGGCATGGACCGCAGAAAATTTCTTCGGGCGTCGACAGTCGGAAGTTCGAGATATAGATGAGCTCAAAACAGCATCTCTCTAGCTTCGTTGGTCTTTTCCATGACAGCTGCTTTACCCTGCAAAATGATCGTGTCCAAAATACGCCAAACGATGCTATCGGGTTGACCGGCTGAAAATAATGTCATTGTAGCGCGTGTTGCCATCCGGCAAAACTGTGATTTTCTTGTCTGGCTCGGTTTCTTCTCCGGTTTTCAACTCACTGTCAAACTAGTTTTTACGGGTTTCGATATGTACCGGTCTTTTTTACAATCGTCAACAAGCAGAGGTTAGGAACCACACATGCAATACTGAAAGCACCCTTATAGACCCTTACTTGAAAGCGAATACGATTCTGTATCGCCATAAGGAAATTTACAGTTACAGCTAGTTCGATGGATTTTCCAGCCTCAAATATATTGGACTATAGTGACATAATCCAAGTCATAATTCTTTTTTACGATTGGCATTTACTAACAGTAACTCATAAATTTGCGCGCTCCACTGTACCGTTTGGTTCCAAAGTACTGGCGATTTCAAAGATCTTTCGAAGTCAATCAGCTGACAGCGGTTCCTCGGAACGATTTTCAGCTCAAGTCCCAAAATGACCTCGAGCAGGACCATGAGCCAACTTTCGACAGAAGACGTCAACGAAGAAACTGTGAGCAAAATATTGGCATCCCTTTGCGGCTCCGTCACGACATGACGCCTTATTGTCCAGCAAAAACGTTCTGAAGAAGACATTTGCAATATTTACCCAGTGATTGTATTACCCCGGATACGCAGCGGACGGGTTACCTGGTTTGCTGCATATCAGCTTCGCATGGTGGCAATACTACAGAAACATTCGAGAAATAGCACGCCGAGCTCAAGGTTTCCTCGCGCGGTTTGGCCATTCTTGTTTTGCGTGGTTATAGGTCTAATGCTTTTGACAACGCAATGGTGGCTATTACTCTCGCCCGTTGATAGCAGTCTGTCGGAGTATAGGGCTTACCTATCTACAAAGGAATATCTTCGACCCACAAGCGCTTACTTGTCAGCCGTCCGTGAAAGCCCCGATATCCTGTATTTTACAAGTCGCCCTCCTGATCCTATACCCTTGTTTTCGGTCGAATCGACTCCCATCCTGCAACGTCATGCCTGTATTGCCAAAATACGTGAACAGCATGATAAGGTATATGCCTCGTTCGAGCGGATAGGAATGAGTGATCGAGCATTGTTGGTAGATCCTGCCTATCACAGCAATGTGGGAGATCATATGATCACGCTGGGGGAACTGGAAATGCTGAGGAAATTAGGATACGGTACGCTTGATGAACCTAGCGCAAAGGTGGCGCAATGCAGCTTCTTACAGGCTGGGAACTACGCGCCTCCCTGCCATCATTTCAGCACTGGAGGGGCGCTTTCCAACATCATATTCATATCAAACCCACCGCTGGCTTTTTGGCATGGAGGAGGTAACTGGGGAGATATGTGGCCCGATATACAAATTGCCAGGATGAAATCCATGGAACCATTGCTTAGGAGCAATTACACGATCATTTCCATGCCACAAAGTTTGTACTTCCAAAAGTCGAGCAAAGAGCAAGAATTCACCTCTATACTGAAGAAGCACATTGAGCTTGGTTTGGGAGCTAGTTCTACGTTGGTGGACCCGCGCGAGGGTCGTAGGCAGACCGCTTCGCGGGTTGTGCTTTCGTGGCGTGAGCACGAAAGCTACGACATAGCCCAACGGCTGTACCCCTTCGCCACCCACATTCTAGTGCCTGATATTGCGTTCCAGCTCGGACCGTACTCGCCGGTAGCATCGCAAGAAGACTTTTTAAAGGTTGATTTGGTCTTGCTCCTTCGAGATGATCGCGAGTCCATGTACGCCACTCAACGCAATCGGCGAGCCGTTCGTGATATTCTGTCTGACCTACCGAACGGTCAGAGGCTATCGTTTTCTATTGTGGACTGGACAGACCGCTCGGACCGATTTGCCTCTAAAGACATCCTTTTCACGAGTTCCGCCATTCAACTTTTGAGTATGGGGAAAGTGGTCGTGTGCGACCGACTTCACGCGGCGATTCTATCATACTTGTCCGGAATTCCGTTCGTCTACCTTGAACAGCGGACGGGGAAAATTACGAAAACTCTTCAGGTTGCGTTTGAGCTGAACGAGACTTGCTTGGATGGATCGAAAGCCATGTGGTCTCAAGCGTACAATCTGAGTGATGCCGTTCGCCAAGGTGTAGAGTTCCTTGATCGCTATAGGCTTTAATCCCTTGCTTTTCCTGGATCACAAACTGCGTTCTCAATCTTTGCGCAAAGAGTGAGCTCAGCCCTCTTTCTGTGATTGGAGTGTGATACACTTTTAAAACTCGTAACAAATTTTGTGCATATCTGAAATTAATTGTCGAACAGTGTCTTGTATAGCCAAACGCAAGCCTTGGACTAAAGAGGACCCATGGACCTGTTTTTATCTAATCCTTAGGCACGTCCTTACTAGCGTTTCTTTCCTATTCCACGGCTTTTGTACGACGTAGAACCAGACGGCTCGAACCGATGCAAACAGGGCAGGCCTTCTGAAGATCCTTTTAGAGCTGGCAGGTCTACTGGTGGCGTTTTCTCTATTTCGCAAATGGCAAGAGCGTAAGCTTGGAAGACTTTAATCAAGTTGGAGTAATAGCGATAATATTTGTCTATCTCGGTCCCCATTCTCTTTGATTTCGGCAAGGTACCGCTAGTTGATGCCGACCTTCGCTCGCTTTGCATCCTCCTCTTGTTTCGGATCGTTTTCCGGATTGTCTTTGTAGTATATTTCCAGTTCGTCCTTCGTTAGAAATCGTCCCCCCGGCCCCCGAGGTCGTTTCATGGCGTGCTTGTGCCGTGACTCGTGCATGTACGGTTTCTTGGCATCCTGCGCCGCCTTGCGGACACGATAAAACTCCTCTAGCTTTTCTCGAGCCGCCCGACGTTTCAGAATTCGGCGATACTGCTTGGCGTTAACGAAGGTTGGCCGCGCGTTGACTGCTAGCGAAGGATTTGCATGATTAGAGTTGGGATCCATCCCCATGTTGTTTGGAATACCACCTGCAATGCCCCCGTGTTGTTGTTGCTGTTGCATTTGAGCAAACGCGGCATACATTTGCGCGGCTCCGGATTGCTGCATAAAGGCTGCCATGTTTGTTGGAGCGCCATTCGGAGGTGCCGGAGCCTGCTGAGAGAGCATTCCCGGTTGTGTTGGAGTTGCTGCCATCATATTGTTCCGTTGCATATTGTACGCGTTATTGTTGTCAATGGAAGGTACCTGGATATAGCTAATGTTCGGACCCGCATTGTTGTTTGTTTCCGTCATGCTAGTTTATGAGTAAACGATCTCGCAAAGCCTTTCTCGAAGTATCCGATTGGTTGCTATGAGGGAGTGTTTTGGTAGGCTTGTTATTTCTGCTGCCCGTGAGTGTTGTTTGTAGGAACAGGCGACAAGGTAGCTGCCAATCACAAGCAACGAGTTGTTGTCGTTGCTTTGACGTGCACCAACAAACCACGCTGCGGTGCGTTGTGCTGCGTTTCGCTTTATGAAAATGACTGTATCTCGTGACACAGCACATCAGTGGAGGGTTCGCGTGGCAGTTCACGAACGATTGGCTCACGCTGCATCTCAAATCCATAGAAACTTCAACTGTCAATAAAATACAATGTCTGAATCGTTTTCTTGGCATAGTATTTCTGAACAAATGCGTCCGGCCGTTCGAGCAAGCCAATCCCTACTCACTGCGAAGCATTGTTTTGAAATCCAACGACCGTCACAAAATTATTATAAGTGACTGTGAAAGTGAAACGCAATCTCGGGTCATTGACAGACCAAACTGCATCTTACGGGCTAACTATAAGCACTGGCTGTGAACCAGTATTATATTCCTTACGTTAGTTTGACCTTTCGTTAGAGGACGTCGCTCCCTAATGGAATAGGTAGCCGGGCCGTGAACTAGAGGGGTACTGATAAAAGTCCGTCAAAGTGGCTTTGCGGCAAAGATCAAAGCAATGTAAGCAAGGCCATTGATCCCTCGCCAAGAGCGCCATAAACGAATGCTTCTATTCTATTGAAGTTTCTTAGAAGAAGGGGCTGGGACGTCTTCCCCGCTGTTGACAAGTTTTCCTTCATTGTAAAAACAGTAGTAGCCAGTTCCAGGGTCGGGCTTCCCTTCAAACCCAATCAGTTTTTCGATCCCTGAAGGAAGCTCCGAGCCCTCCAGGACGGCTTTATCGACAATTTTCCAATCTTTGCCTTCCTTAACTGCCCACTCTACCTTGTCTTTTGGAGAGACCTTTAAAGGGAAGAGTCGTCGAGCGTGCTATGACAGTAAAAAAAGTAGTGAGAGCATTGAACTAATAGTAGAAAAGATCGAGCCGCAAGGCAATCCCGGTTTTTAACATACATCAGCAATGAGGGCGCGCTGTCTTGCAACTGCAATATCGCTGAACTCGTTTGCTTTGCTTTTGACGTTGCCGACTTCCAACCATTCCTCGGTATCAGTGGCCCGAACTGCAACAGAAATCTTCTCGTCCTTTTTCAGAGACAAATAACGATCCCACTGTTGCTTTGGCTTAAGCTTCGTTTCTTTCTTGGGAGCATCGTTGCCTCCAAAGCCGGCCATGGAGAGAACCGATCTTGAAGGTGTCTTGAATGCAGCAGTTCTGATGGGAAGTTGCTGCGATGTCCATGCGCGCAAGAGAGAAAGGTGCGCAAACAACAGAGTCAAGCGTAGGGAGACCATCGCTTACTAGCTGAATGAAGGTGAAGGTGAGATCCAAATGGTTACCAATGGCCCAAACTTCTTGATTTTTGTACTAACGAGATCAGGGTATTTGAGAGATCCAGTCAAAGGAAGCAGCAATCACAGGTGTCTGTGTCAGGTTTCTACTGTGCAACCATCGGATTTTCTTCACAACGGGCGATCTTTGACGTCACTGTCAGTGAGTCGAGCGCGGCTCGCTCATCTACCACGCTGGCTAAAAACTGGATTTTTGTTTCGATTTCCGAGCCCAGCCCATTTTATATTATACGCTGTTGAATCGATCTTACTGTTAAATTAACCGTTCGGTATTCGACTGGAAAATAAGATATCGTAAATTTGTTGGAACATTCCCTGTATGCTAAGGTAGAGCACAATAACAACAAAAGACTCAGTTTAGAACCTATTGCCTAAGTTCTCAGATCGTCGAGATCATAGAACCTCCGGCAAATTGACCCCTAGAGAGGCAGTAGGCCGCAGTGGTGTCCCAAAGATCTTTCGATGCCAAGGATCTCGTCTCATTAGCTGCTCCATGTCCGGTCCCTTCATTCGCGTCAAACCTGAAGGGTGCTCTAACAGTCCCGAAAGCTCGGTTGTCCCGTTGGCGTTTTCATTCGACTTCGATGCCTCTGATTGCTCCTGGCATCTTTGTGAAAGTGAAGGATTGCCCATTTGAGTGGCGACGTCAGACCAAAGATCCCAGATCTTGGAATTTCCTCCGGGCATGAGGTTTTCCTTGAGACATAAACCAATACAATGCTGTGCTAGCAAGTGCTCGCCTCGATAATATTGCAGCCAAGCCATCGAATATAAGATAAGTGATCGCAGTTTCGAACCGTCCTCACCGGCATTGGTCATACGCAGCGCATGGTCAAACAGACTTTCGGAACGAGATAGTTCGTTTAAATGCCATTCGCACACAGCCCAGGTGTGAAAAAGTTCCGCAAGTCCGTATCGATTTCCAGCGCTGCCGCCACTATCGGTCGTTTTGGACAATACCATGGCACCACGATAAAGAATCTCACGGGCATCCAGATACCTACCTCGTGACATTTCGAACTCAGCGTACACTCGATGAGGATCTGCATGTTTCGAAGCAGCTTTCGTGCTAGCTTTCGCGAAGAGTTGCCTAGCCGTCTCGTCCCGCTGTTCTTTCACCATATATTGCGCCCAGTCTAGTAATAATCTGTACTCGTTCGGAAAGGCGACAGTCGCTCGCCTGTAAACTTCCTTCACCGAGTCCCGATTTCCGTACCGTTCTTCCAGCCGTGCCCAGTTGCGGTACAAATTAAAAAAGCGATCGCCAGATCTGTACACGGGTACCTGCCGCAAAAACTCGTCCTTTAGAGCCACCGGATCCTCCAGGAAGGCTCGCTCCGTTGTCGGTTTCCATGGTCGACCACGATTGCTGCGTTGTAATAAGCCCCGTTCATACTGAGCTAGACCAGCCACGCAAGTCGCGCGTGCAGAGTCTATATCACCAGTGCTTTCTTCCATCTGTGCCAAGGCAACCCAACTGTTCACATGCCGGCCTTTGTTGAGTACAATTGCCTTTCGCAGCCATCTTCGAGCACCATGTATATCGTCTTGTTCGTACGCCACGTATGCGAGGCCAGTGAATGCAAAACCGTGGCTTACAGGCGGTCCATGCTGGATCGCTCGATGATATGATTTTGCCGCCATGTCGAGCATTTTCGCGTCGCGATATAATTCACCCAAGGCGTGATGTAGACGATGAGAGGTGGGGCAGTAGGCAACACCCTTTTGCAAGGTTTTCATCGCATTGGCGATCCGACCTTCCTTATGTTCAAGAGTCCCCAGCGAGTGATACGGATGTGGCAGGGCCGGATCCACTTCAATCGCCTTCTGCCAGTAGTGTTTGGCGTCCGCATCTGAGGTTGCCATACTTCCCAATCCGTGCCACAAATAGCCATTTTTTGCGTGATGGTCGCGAATGCCTTGTTGGAGTATTGCGCGTGCCGCTGAAACGTTGCCCTCTTCCTTGTACATTCGTGCCAAACGGCGGTACAACCGCGCATCGTGTGGAGTTGCGACAACGAGTTCTTGCAGTAACCGTTTCGCAAGATCTCGGTCGCCAACTTGATCGGCTTGCTTGGAGGCTGCGTACATCTGCTTTACTTCTCGATTCGAGTACGGCGACGACGGCTTTTCAAAGACTCGTGTTAGCACGGAAAGGTATTCTTGACGCGGCATGTTAACGGTCTGGGTCTGGCGTGACGGCTTTAAAATAGGCTTCCCTTCCAATTTTTCGCGATGGATAGTTTCTCTCCGTTGTAAAAGCGGCTCTAAATCTACGGTACGTGCCCATTCTGCCAGCGAATTCGCCTGCATGGTCGGTTGATCGGATGGGCGCATCTCTCTTCCCTCCTCCTCGAGAACTGGCTCGCTGGTATCCAGAAAACTGAGACCCGAGCTCGCCATTTGTACATTGCGAGTAATTTGTTCACGAGTCCAATCCAAAAGGCGAGTTTGCAGAATTGCTTTGTTCCCCGTGCGCAACAGTCCTCGTTCGGCACACACTTGTTTCAGTTCCACAACTTTTAGATCTTCAATCTGTTGACGAGTGGGTATCCACGGTAACCAAAGCGTCGTACTGGAAAGAGGCGGTGCGGCGGCCGAGTCCGCAACAGCACCACTCCAAGTGGCACTGTCGCTGCCCCAAATACGATTGCCTCGTCCACTCGGTGTCAGCGCGTTCCAGGTTTGGGGAACATTCCATTGATGCGAATCGACGCTGGAACGGGATGCCTCGAGTGCGGTGCTTTCGCAGACCTCAAACCCGAGAGTCCCCCGTGGTCCACGACGGCAGAGTTGCAGGTGTTCGTCTTTCAATTCTTCCGACGAACGGTAGTGCCGTGTGCCGGCGCAGTCCGAGCGCGACAAGGCCACTGCCGATAGCTTCTGTGTAGGGAGGAACATGTGGGTTACCGGCATTCGTCCGGAAACCTTCATGTGAAGAGAAGCCAACTGATGTTTCCAAACTACGGGAGCCGCTTCCATCCACGGCGGAGAAACATCCATCGGCGCCAGCAATAGCGAAGAAAGCGCCTTCGATGACAGTCGAGAAGACGAAAGGGACGCCGATGAAGTCAACGATAAAGCATAGCATGAACTGCCACTTATGAACAAGAAAAGGGACACAAGAACTATCGTAGAGCAAGAAGCAAACCGTGGCATTACACAATTCGATACCGGAGTCCTTTCTCGGGGCCGTCGGCGATCGGAGGTGAGCGGAAAGTCCTCCTCGGAAAGCGTTTCATGCTGCGCTGAACTTGGTGGTGCTTCCTGCATGACACTGCAGTTCCTGTGTACGATATCTTCTATGGTAACAGAAGCCTTGACGAATATATATACAACACGTCTAATGGAGAAAAAGTTCTCTCTCACCTGGCAAGGTCCGAACGCTGTGGCGATGAATGAAAGGTATCGTGCCTGCCGACGGTAGGGACAGCGAACGAAAGAGTCCCGCTCGGCAGAAGAACAGAACCAGTGTGTGATGTCGTTGCCAGCCTCCTCACTGTCAGCCGAATACGGAATCGAAGCAACCGACAGATGGAACCCTGGTGTTTGCTGGGTTTGGTTACCAAACACACACGCGCACGTATACAGTAAGGGGCCAACGCCAGACGTGGGCTTCGGTGAAAACGCTGCCACGTCACAAAAGAATATCCAGGTTACAATGTGGTGCAGGTGAGAGTGACAGACGTAAATTTTGTTTCTGACTAAATTTTGAGGTCTACCGAACCGACCACCATGGAGCAAGTCGAAAGTTTGGCATCTACTACTGGCATGCATCGCTGGCTTGCCACACATCGCAGAGAGTAAAGAGTAACTGCAAAACCATGACGACTGCCAAGGAAACTCCCGCAGTAGCAAAAGCTGCTCCGGACATTGACGTGTACTCAAACGAGATTTTGCGGGAGAGACTCGCCGCCGGTCTCGGCAACCAAGGAGGTGCCCGGGGCTCTTTGACACGCTGTGTCGGGAAAGCGATGTTGCTACGGAATACGGTGGATGGATCAGACAATGCCGTACAGGAGATGCAACGTGAATTACAACTCGCGGATATTGAACTAACGAAACTGTACTGGACCGTACAACGCCAACGAGCGGAACTGGAGCAAGCCCAACAAGAACAAAAGCCCCTACAGGCTGCCATTGCGGACGAACGCGTCCGGGTAAATGAATTGCGACAGACAATGCAACAAGCGGCGTTGACCAAAGCCTGTCGCAATGAATACGAAGCCTTGGCCAAGATCGTCAACACGAAACACCCGGTAGGTCCTAGAGCACTCCAAGCACAACTGGATGAACTTGTTTTACAGCTCGAAGCGACCCAAGAAAAGTCACAAACAGCTACTTCGCACGTACGCATCCGACAAGCTCAATTTCAAAACTTTTTGCAATCGCTGTTGGATTTGAAACAATCCTTGACGGAAGGTTTGGTTCTCGACGAGCACGAGTTTCAACCCAACACGGACGAGGAAACGCACACTCCGATGGACCTGGAACCAAGCGAGGTTACGGTGGAGACGACAGCAGTTGCAAAGTCGGAAGAAGAAGTTGACTTGTACGACGATCTGTAGAAGGCACCAGTTTGTTGCTTGCAGTAAAACTGCTACTTTATGCAGGCTTTAGTTTCTCTCCGTGAAAGTGCGGGAAAAATAAACCTCGGCCCCGACCGAGTTGGGTTTGGCAATTGAAAAGCTTCTTTCTTTCCTTGGAAAAATGTACCTATCTTAGCAACTGAAAATGCCGTGCAAGTGTATCAAGCTAGTGGTCCACATATATCCAGTCAGGGGAATAGGATGTCAGCTGCCACCAACAGATTGCTCAGAATCGCACACGGCTCTTTATGAATTTTGCAATGTGGAAAACGGTCTAAACTGCTTGGCTAGCAACATTTAAGTGAGGGCAAATATTTATGAGTCACGCCCTCATCATCTTATGCCAGGTTGCAACTTGTAAAATCTAGCTACACCATTTCTTCTTGGAGATAGATTCACCCGACAAAATTTCCTGCTACAGGTACGGAATATTCATCGAATCCAATATTCTTCTTTTGTAAGTAGAAGTCCAGTCACCATCATACCCACGAACTTCCAATCGCTCGATCTCTATTGAATTGGTGACAAGGCGGTCTTCCTTTGCCATCACGTAAACGCTGAACAAAGTATCTTTGCCTGTCCGTCCAATTACATCAAGACGTTTGATGATGGACAAGCTCGCTGCTTTCGCACCTTCTGCGACCCGCTTGTCGTTGAGCCAGTTTTCGCATACGACAAATCGCCCTTTAGTGGGTGTCAAAAATTTCGACGCAGCTTCGCAGTATGCTTCAATGCCGCCTCGAAACTCACACCGTGCAGGGGCTGACTGTTTCGACGTTGGCATCCCCCCTTGGTTAATGATAGCTGATACCTCTTCGGAATTCTCGTGGCTTGCGATTTCAAAATCAACTCGAAAATAGGGCGGCGTGCCTGTAATGAGGTCAAAGGGCAATTGCCCGAGTTCCACTGAGCGAAAGTCGCCATGATGAATGCGTACGTTTTGAGTGCGAGAGTCGATGTTGAACGAAAGACTCCGTCGTCCCAGGGCAACAGCTTCGGATCGCGCTTCAACCCCTACTGCTTCCGATATTTGAATGCTATTGGTACACAGAGCCCAGTACGTCATTTGTAGAACACTTCCATTACCTGTGCCTAAATCCAGATACCGAAGTGCTTCTTGTTTCCCCTTGAAACCGGAATTTAAAGCGGTTTGAAGAGCGTAGTAGGCCGTACAGAGATCATCGGTGGTCCATCGGTGCGAGCCTACTCGCTGCAAAATTCGCCAAGATCCAACCAAATTACAAAGCTCTTCTCCAGGCTTCGGAATCCACAATGGTAGATTCTCGCCCGCTTCTGCCTGCTCCGTCATATCTATGCTGACATCGATTTTCTCCCGCGAAACCGTTCTTATCATCTGTGTCCATTCATTTTGCAGTTCAGCCGTCAAGGCATACGGTGTGGGTCCAATAGGTTCCCAAGAGGTGGAAGATTTCCGTCCGCGGGTAATCTTTCCGTCTAGTCGTGCACCTTCAACATCCGCTCTCTTGGGTGAGACGCGACCTTGTCCTTGACACACTGTACAGATTTCGTGAGACCTCAGAAGCTTCTGTCCCTTGCATTTCCAGCAAATAGGGCCCTTGACACAATGTGTATCATTTCCAAGCCATCCTGGGGCGTCATCCGATAGGGAAACTTGCTCTGGAACGTATCGCCTCACCGACTTCGGATCCATCCTGCAGGTGAATGTCATCGCTGCAAATGGCGATGTCAATACGATGGCTACAGGAACAGGAACTAACCATCAACCGACTACTAAAACCCAAAAATTCAGGAGAAGGATATCGCATGATGTTCCAGTGTTGGCGTCCTCGTGGTTGTGACGTTCCCAGAAACTGAATGGCTGCTGGTGTGGTATCCTCGGTCATTCATATCGAAGCTTTGATAACTATAGTGGAATCACCAATAAATCCATCGAATCGAGTCAACGCAAAGCGGTGGACAGATTCGCCGTGTATTTGACGAGCAAAACTGATAAGTATTCTGAAAAAGGCTGCGAAATAACTGTTGCGAGTCTAAATAGATCTCGTTTTGTTAAAGGAGGATACCATACGAGAAATCGGATGGGTAGTTCTGAATTATCATCAAGGATATTACGAATTATAGTCATTTTTGGAATGACCTTTAGTTTCGAAAGCCTAGAAGCAAACATTTCGGCATCACATGTCTGTCGTATTATGACGCAGGAATCACCATGGTCGTCACTCCATCGCATGCTACCAGAGAAGCGAGCAAGGATGCCTACGAGCTTAACATGGCCGTAGCTGTGTTGTTCTTCCTCCGTCGAAGCAAGTTCGAAAGATCCGCAAATCAGTTTCAGACTGAGCTCCGCGAGACTTACGGAAATTTCAACGGGAAAACATCCAAAGGAACTCTCAGATGGGAGCCGCTTGAACAAAAATCACCGTTCCCCGAGAAAGGGGACAACGAGGATGAAAGCTACAGTAGTGAAGACTCCGACGATTTCGAAGGGAAACACTTTGATAGCAACCCAGTCAAAAAGCGAGTCGGGGACCACTTCGTCGGAGACAGTGGTAGCGATAGCAGCTCCAGCTCCGACTCTACCAGCGAGCTGACTGCAAGCCATGTCAAAATGAATATAAGGTGTACCACGCGTCAACCAAACAAGGATGGTGCGCGCGATGAAAGCGGTATTCTAGACGTCGACAAAAAGCAATTGAGGACTCTGGACGGTAGCGAAAGCGATAGTACTGGGTACAGCAAGTCGAGCGGTGAAGGCGACTGCATTCCAAAACAGGGTCACGCATCAAACAAGTTTGCAAGTGCCTCGTCCAGGCCTGCTCTTATTGCACAACACTTAAAGCCACTTCCAAAAGGAAGAACTTTTCTTGATAGTGACAGCGATAGCTCTTCCAGCGAAGAACAACACGCAAAGCCACTTCCAAAAGGAAGAACTTTTCTTGATAGTGACAGCGACAGCTCTTCCAGCGAAGATTCGGCTCAAAAGAAAAAACCGCTGATTATGGCCCAAAGACTTGTGCGACGGGAGCCACAGCTATGTAGCATCGACATCATGCCAACGAAGATTGCTGCTACCAAAAATTTACCAAAATACGATTCTCTGAATCGAAAAAAGAAGCTTGCTTCTCAGGTAAAGTATCGAGCGAAGGTTCTCGACGACAGCGATAAGAGTTCCGAAGATGAGCGCCGAGAGCGCACGAAGTATCCTACCCACAAAATATCAAACGATGTTGAAAAAGTAGGATCGAGGGTATCGAATTCCATTTCTGCCCAAATTGTTACCCAAAACGACTGCAACGACAGCAGCAGTAGCTCCAACGAAAGCGACAGTACCGCCAGCGACGAAGAAATTCGATCAGGATCCGTTTGGCGCTCACGACAGTCTATTACGAGTATTAAGAATGAGAAAAACAAGGAAAGTGCCCGGGTAGACGTCAGCTCATCACAGCAAGACGTGAAACTGCAGAAAATGAATTACAATGTACAGAATTTGTCTACTAGGACTGCACCATTGAAAGCCAACGGCCAAGAAAAAGCTGATAAGAATCGCGATGCCGGAAGTCATTTCTCCAATTCACTGAAGGCTGCCCTGTCCAACCTTAGAACGGTCTCCGCTGTTGCTGAAAACTCAATTTTGCACAAAACAAACGGCCTTGCTTGTACAAGTGATTCTTCGTCGAATTCAAGTGAATCATCATCGTCAACGTCGGAAGTTTATAAAAATCCATATCCCATCCGATCCAAGGCTAGAGAGAGAAAACATTTACCTAGGCGATCTCAGTCGCTTGATATTGAGCCTCTATCATTTCTGTCTACTCGTCGAGGTATGAAACGCTCAGTATCATTCTCTGACGATGACAAAGTAGCCGAGATTCCTCGGTATGAGGCTCAATCAAAGTCTGAGCTCTTCTACAATAAAGCTGACATCAGGCGGTTTACTGTCGATGAGCAGACACGCCGTCAAGAGGAGCAAACTGAAAAAATGGCCATGATGCTAAAGCTCTACCTGCTTGCTAAAAAAAGTTAGAGATCCGTTTACATTAGAAGTTCGACTATTATGTGTATGTGTTTCGATTTCTCGACAACCACATAGTTTTGACCGTGCCTCTAGATTAGAGATCGAGACAACGAACCATCGTTCACGTAAGTTATTGAAAATCCCCACACTATCAGTTCCTGTCTATTGAATGGTTGGATGATTGCCTACTATACTTTATCGTCGCACAAGGCAGCAGACGCTAACAGTAAATCGGATCTCTATAGGTACCGCTGACAATTGCATATCTATAAGAATCCGATTCCATGCCTCGCGATAGGATTACGAATATACTGTCTAGCAAAAATATTGTACCGTATAATCGTCTGTTAAAATTACAGTCACAGTTAGGTAGTAGAATGTGGTTTGGCGGCACCTCGAGCCCTCGAATGAACGAACCCTGATTTCGTAGTTTTTTCCAAAATAATGCGCTCGCGAATGCGTCTGCGTTGACTCCTTCCATCCGTTCTTCATATTTTTCGAATGTTTAATGACGCGATTCAGCTGAATGGCGTCAAATGATGGTGACTTCTACTTCTTCATCTTCCAGGCCTAGGCGTTTGGGTGTCGTCGTTGCGCTCTTGATCTTCATTTCCGGATCGGTGAGTGGCTGGACCATGTCGGCGTTGCGCAAGGGTCGTTTGAATCGTCCGACTGCTGTGAGTCGTGGATTTGATGAAAAGTACGGTACGGTGAACAATTCAACTATACCGACGGGTGACGAAGTGGCATCCCTTTTTGGAGTTCAAAGATTTACCCGAGTACCGAATCTGGTGTGGAAGTTTGTCTGGCGCACACATGGACGTCTCTTACCCCTCCTGCACCTGCGCGACCGGTCCAAACCTAAAGACGCCGACCAGTCTCTCAAGGTGATGTGGAACAAGGCAATTGCTGCACTAGATGTGAACTCTCCTACATTTGACGCTGGATGGACATATGATTTTCTGCCATCTTTCACAAGATGGATCTTGAAGTATATTCCGACGAGACTCTTTCCTCGCCTTCACCACGCGAATATTGAAATCCGGACTGCCTATCTCAACCAAGCTATTCAACAAGAAATTGGACATCTGTCGACCAATACGAAGGTGCGCATAATCGCCTTGGGTTCTGGTTACGATTCGCGGTACACACGTCTCTTGACAACGGACGTCGTTCAAGACGCCTGGGAACTCGACATTGCGTCCGTCTTGGCCTCCAAAAAGCGCATGGTGGAACGACTACAAGAGAGAAGAGCCAACGTGAAGGTGCCACACAGTCGCGCTATAGATTTGAATGATGTGGCCAGTGTGAAAGCCACGCTGCAGGAAATTCTCAACACGCAAAAAATGGATGACGAATCATGGCATACGATATTTGTCTCGGAAGCGGTTTTCATTTACCTGGATGAAGGCATCCCGATTGAACTTATGAAAACCTGTCGCAATGTCTACGCGCCTGATTCTTCTTTCTGCTTCGCGGATTTGCTTCGAGATATACCCAGCGGCGACCGTGACTTGGCCGAACGTGAAGTTGCAAAGGCTGGGTGGAAATTGGTCGACTGGCAACCCAAGCCTGGGCTGGCTAGGCATATGGGAGTTTGCCGATAGTGGTAGTCTTAGTCAGCCAGGGATGCAGGGAAACTCTATGTGCAGGATGATACTAATAATAATGCTAAGGCACCAACCAGAACTGACTGACTGTGAAAAATGCCCCTGAGTCGTGAAAGTACGTGCGCCTTTTTGTACATAAAATCAAGCATACCTATTCGCATTGAGAACGCGATCTTTTCTACACTCCTCTGATTTCCTTTTCCGACACCACTATTGCCAAATCTTATTCAACCTTCACATAAGTTCTACAAAGACAGACGATGAAAGGGTCAACACATTTTGCGCTGCCGTTGCTTCTGCCGATTGTGTTATGTAGTTGTAATGTGAGTGCCTGGGTGCAACTGCAGCGACTAGCTACAGGATTAAATCCTGTGAGTGTTCATTCAACCGACGCATTCAGAGGTCGTAATCGTGTGCGATTTGCTCAGAGCCAGGATGAGAACGAACCTTCTCCCATGGGCGCGGACTCTACCAGACCCATTTCTGATTTAAGTGGTAAGACGCTTTACCAACGTGTCTTTTACCGTTTCAGTCCAGGCTCAGACGTCGAAATTCACGACTCCATTGTTGTGGAGGAGCGCGTTCGATTCGAACCCGATCCTTCCAAAGGCGAAGATTACATTCGTCCAGTCGGACCACGTACACTTATCCTCCGAGATGGAGACGTGGAAGATGGTGAAATTGGAGATGACTTTTTTACACTAGACGTGCACGATTCTTTACCAACGCATCGCGGCGCCGGAAAAGACGCGGAAATGGAAGGCACCATTGCAACGGCCCTTTACCTTGCGTCGACCCCTTCACTGTGTCAGGGGCAGGTGCTGGAAGTTGCATGCGACATGGGGTTGGCGTCTTTGCTGGGGGCGATCGGAGCTGGCTACGTAACTCGGAAAAGAGACGGTTCGCTCGGAACCAAGAAGGAGGAGACTGACGAGATTTTGACCGTTCCAAGCGAGTTTGATGGTCACCACGGCTTACTGCCTGACAAACTGGAATGTCTGACTTTGACGGACAGAGATGAAGAGCGACTTAATTTGGCATTTCGAAATGTCAAAGACTCGGGCGTAAAGGCTTCCAAGGTGACAATTGATGCATTGGAATGGAGCGTCCGACGTCCACGACCTTTTACCGGCACCAAAATGAAAGAGTATTACACGATCGTTACTTCTGATGTCGCCTTTACGTATCCAGAGGCCAAGGAGCTTGCGCGAACCGTTGCCAATCGCCTCGAGCCGTCATCTCCGTACATTTCTTCTGACCGACAATTGCCACGCTTTGTTCATGTATGTCCTGACGTTCGAGAAGACGTTGCTTATTTGCATCGTCTCTGCGATAAGGGATACCGGATGTCGGTATTGACAGGTTATCTTAAAGTGGAAAAGCTTGCTTTTGTGCTTCAATCACTCGATTCATCAAAATCCGAGGAATATCTGGACGATATTGAGCTGGAGCTGCAAGAGTTTAAGGAAACTGTCTACCAAAGTCTGACAGCAACGCATCATCCAGATTATGCCGGAGAAGGATCGGGCGAGCTTTTTTTCCCTGTAGAGACGGGGGAATACGATGGTGCCGGTGGGTCAGCCTACTTGGAACGCGAAGGGGACAGGGGTGTGTGGTAATGCCCTTGCCATGGCGATAATCGAGCTAGAGAAAGTACTATGTAGAAAGGAATGGTAATGTAAGGTACTGCTGTTAAATATCAGGATTCTTATAGTTGCTTCAGTAAATGCTTACAAATCATACAGGATTAACTATCTATGGACAGGAGAGCGTGTTGTTGCTTTCTTAAGCCAGTCTCCTTCGTGCCACTGTTTTCTCCAATTCCTATTGTTCTTGCTAAGCTGCATCAACCTGCAAACTTTGGAGCACCGATGCGTTTTGAAAAGTAGATCCATCCCTTTCGAGCCCTTGTCCGTGCGTCCGTACACCATGGTTTTCTTAGAAGCGTAGTGAACCACCGGATCGGAAAGCTCGAATATTGGAGGGGAGACATCGTCTCTGCAAATTCCCTGGAGATCACAAACCATAACTTTTCGATTGGTGAATCGATAAGTAAAATGAGTAAACGCCTGTAGATAGTCAGATGGGAGAGTCTCGCCATCGAGGGGTACCTTGTTACTCGTATCGTGTTAGTTTTTCTCAAAAGAAAAGTCAACTGTCTCCGATAACTCTTCGTCTTCCAATCCTTCTTCAATTATGGTTCCAGCAACGTTGGCATCTTGAAGTGTACCTTCTATTAAAGCCAGCTGATAGTCGACGTCCAAAGGAGCAAGCAACCCCATTAATTGCCCCGGCATAGTCGTTCCATTTTGTCCACCTATACTTGCGAGTGTCTAGCAATTTTTCGACCATGCCTTCCCACTCAAAGTCGTCGAGAACAAGGACTGAACATTCGAGGAAAGAAAGACAGGGACTTGTTCGAACGTTAAAGTCCGGAAGGCCCCTGAGCCTCTTGCAAAAATTGCCAGCTAAATGGGCTGCGAGGATCGGAGTCTCTATAAAACACCGGTGAAAGTCGACATGTTCCTCGCATCTCTCAACGCTCAATGTTTCCTTAGCAACCACGGCTCCAAGAACAAAGCTCTTCTCATCTTCTGCCCTATCTGCCATACGTGCCTTGAAAGCGAATCTCTCTGCACCCTGCCCAACAAGCTGACGACGGGAATAGAACTCTTCGGGCCACTCATCGTGGAGGTGGCCCGTTGTAGGCAACCCATTTTTTGGACCTATGATCGGAAGTCAGGTGACTTAATATTTTGTAATACCACCATTGCTTCATCACAAGACTTGCCTTCCTTTCCAGACATCTCTTCGTGAGCCGATTGTTCTTGTGCGCATAAATAGATGATCGAGTGTCGGTCAAGGTGGTTGTGAGACTTTTGATGGCATCACCGATCAAGGAAAATACGTCGCTGTTATTAGCTGTGTCATTGACGATCTGCTCAGTGATAAACTCGAGCGCTACCGTTGAGGAGGCTGCCGTCTGACGATCGCGGTGTAGGCAGATATTGTGTGTGTTCATGGATCCGCTGTTGTCTACTACCAGAACAAGTGTGAGATACAACCAACTCAGGTTTGATTCGAAGAATCTTGAGCGCATTTGTGTGTGCTAGCCTTTGAGAGAGATCCGGATTGGCCATGACAAGCAGGGCTGGAAAGCTTGTGATCTCATGGCGCAAACTTTTATCGACGATATAGACGATCCCGTCATATTCGATACGGTAGCGTTGACCCCAAGCCTTAGCTTTTTGCCCGTATTTGAGATCGCGCTTATCAATGTCGCGCTGCTCGCGTCTCAAACGACCATGCTCCGAGGAAAGGATGATGATCAAGCTCGTATTTCCGTACATGGCGATGGTTAGCAAAGTCGCTCAGTTTACATCAACAGTAAACTTTCCATTTTATAAACATTTGGCAAAGATCCCTTTCTCTTTCCCAGTTGCCTAGAAGAATTCGGATTCCTCGCGAACGTGTTTCTCGTCCAATCATAGACCTTTATATACAATGCATGTCAGTATTCTACAGGAATGTCCGGATCTGGATCTTGGTATCCTCGTTATTCCATGTTGAATCTCGACAGCATTTCGTGCCCTTATTGCCTCACGATTGCAATGTGTTGGATATGTAGTCGGGCGAAAACGTGGAATATTTTTATGGAGCCGAGCCGATTATTATACTCTGCAGTAAGGATGTTGGACGAAGTTCAAATCCGGCCTTGAGGAGAACGCACAATTACCAACAGTAATGTAAGTGTTAATGTAACCCAAAGGAATCTGGCGAAAATGAAGATTTGCAATGCAATATGTTATTTTTTCTGTTGACTGTGTATTTGGCTTCTGGTTTCTCATAAGGAATTTTGATTGGTCAAGCCTGTCCAAGTTTTACGGACACCTTTCTTGCCCTTGAAATTCGACAGTGAAACAAAAAGTCTTGAAAATGTAGATACATTGCTCGTGAGACATCGATCAACCACAGGGACAGGACAGTCTACGACTGGAGAAAGTCGACCTATTCATTCCTCAAAAGCAACTTGCGGTAATTTCGGAAGCATAGAGATGCGGTATGTGTTTCTCGCCGTAACGTTGACTTGTATTGGAATCTCGATCGGTAAAATACATTCGCTATTACCGTACCAGAACGCAGCAGCACACGATGCCGTCTCCCGCACGAATCAATTGGGAGACACCAAAGAATGGGGGATAAAGTCCAAGCGGACTGTGACTACTCGGACAATAGAACATCCATTTACCTTGACTACTGAGGATGAAGTGCACAATGTTCCGAACCATGATCACCACCAGGACATGCCGGATCAAACAGATGGTGGACATGCGCACGACAAAGATAAGTTTTGTTCCGGTATGATGCCCATGTCCATGTTTATGGACGGCTTTCGTGTCACTTTGAATCGCCCAGAGAACGATTGCCTTATGTATTTTGTCCAGTCTTGGACGCTGAAAGATGCCGACAGTTTCAAAGGCGCTTGCGTTTTCTCCTTTTTACTGGCAGTCTTTCTGGAAGGACTCTCGGCGGTACGTTCTACTGTTCAACGGAACACGTCCCAACCTCGATGGACCCGCCACGGACTATTAACTGCAATATACGCCGTCCAAGCGCTTTTGGGTTACCTTGTCATGTTTCTCGCCATGAGCTATTCCATCGAGCTCGTATTCTCGGCCGTGTTTGGCTTGGCGTTCGGGAATCTAGTATTTTTTCGGTACGAAAGTTTGGCTCCCCAACCGCGTTCCCATCCGGCCGCTCCCAGTCGTCGCGATATCAGGAATGCTCGTGACCACAAATCCAGCGTCAACTGCGGAATATCTGAGGGTCTGCATGAACCGCTGCTGGTAAATTCTTTTAATAGTAAACGCGATTGACTGTGAATGTGCGGTACACCCAGGACGTCTAGCGGGGGACTTGTAGTATCGTATTGAGATTGTGCAGTGTAAATTATAACCTTAACAGCAACAAAAATCTATCGGTGTGTTATATTCAACTGCGTAGAGTCTATCGCCTGGTTGCGGCCGTCTTCGGACTATATTTGCGCATCAAAGTGCGAATTTGGCGCTGACTTTCCCGAATACTTTGAACATGGGAGAGCAAATCGGCCAAATCGTCCTTGTGGATACGAACATAATCGCCGTTGTCACAAAATAACGAAGATGAGCTTTCGTTATCCATTGATTCCAAACTACCTTGGGGCTGTCGGCGGTACTCTGGAGGAGGATACGTTTCGGGAATGACCGACAGCTTAATGTCGCTATCCGAAAATGTGTTTGCTCTCGAGCTGGCAAGCGTCATCGGATCCAAATGTTCTTCGTCGTCATCATCGTCATCTTCTTCGAGCGCTTGGAGAGCCCCAGTTTTTCGCAATTCCTTTTGCCACAGTTCGGAGAACACTGATACGGGAAAGGCAATGACTAGGACACTCGTCAGCATGGCGAATACGCCGACCCATTTTCCGGCTGTTGTGGTCGGTACGGTGTCACCGTAGCCCACCGATGTGGCTGTGACAAGGAACCACCAAAACGTTTCCGGGATGCTTGTAAACGGCGACACTTCTGGCTCGTGATTGCGGTCGTAGCGAACAAATTGGTAAGACTGTGCCCCTTCGAAGTACTCCCAGTCGCCCTTTTCCAGCCAGTACAGCATACTACCAAAAAACGCGGCCCCAAAGAGTAGCACTCCCAACAGTAGCTTAAGGTAGAGCAAGCTTTGCGACAAAACGTTAATGAGAGACGTAAACGTCGAGTTGTATTGACCCAGACGGACCAATTGAAAGACCCGGAAGAGACGCAATAGGCGCAAACTCATGAGGCCGTTCGTTTCAAAAGTCAGTTCCATATAGTACGGAAAGATAGCCAGGGCATCCATCATGGTGCTGGTGGAAGTGAGGTGTCCTAACCACTGCAAGACAAAGCCCCAACCGTGCGGGGCTTTTTCGTTCAGGGGCGGCTCGAACGTCAACACCCGCAGCGTCCACTCTAACGTGAAAAAGTAGACCATTGCATTGAGGACAGTCACGGTCCAACCCAGTGGCGTCGGGGGACAGACACATTCCACCACCGCTCCGGTGTCGGGCATGGCGATGAAATTGTCGTCGTCGAATAGGTACGTTACCGGACCTCCACACGTTCGACAGTCCGTTGGCGTGAACTGGAAAGCTTGCATGGTTTGCATCATCATGACAACATTCATTAACGTGATGCTGATGACGAGTACGAAGAAAAATACGGCGCTGGCGATGGACGTGTCGGGTTCGGTCAAGCACAAAAACACACGGCGTTTTAAAGAACGAGCTTGGCGGCTGTAAGACTTGTGATGCGACTTTGCTGTTCGTGTAGTAGGATGGCCTGGGCTTTTCAGAATGGGCTCGGAAACAGCAGACGTCACATCCCATGGGCTCGGAATCCAGTGGTTGGAAAGTTTGCGAAGGAAGTGGCGGCGAGAATCGACGTCGGATCGTTCGGCCATTCCTCCATTCCCTGTCTCGGGGAACTGCTGCTGATTACCTGTACTATATTCCTGTGGTCGATTCCCCACCAAAGGCGAGACCTCATCTATTGTGTGACCATTCTCCGTCATGAAACTATTGTAAGTAGATGAAAGACAACTTTGATTGCCAGTCGTTGATTCCAATTAGATTCGATCACTCGACATCGCACGCAGCCACACACTGATTTTGCTTCGCAGTCAGGGACCGGTGGATCATGCTTTTGACCGTTAAGGTAAAGTGACTGTGGGTTTGGATATCAACCGGTTACTGTGTATTTCCCTACCCTACCAAATGGACTGTTTGTTGTACCGGTAATGGGATTTTGTTAATTTTTGTGCTTTACCAGCTCGGCCGACGCGCAGCGTTGTGGCTACGACACAGCGTATCGTATCGGGAGCTGCCGGTTTTTGATCTTGGTAACATCCATCGCCAGCGTCCTAAATGTCGTGACTGTCAATGACACACAATACCTATGGGAACAGTTTCAAAAGCCTGACCTCGCCTCGCCTCGTTGGAACGAGTAATTCGGCATACCAAGAATACTTTGTTGTGACGGATGCGCGAAATCTGTTAGTGCTCGTTACTTGACGTCGATGTGAAAGCGTCTATCCTGAGCGAACCGGACCGACTGCAACCTTGGATAGGCTGCGATATTGTTGGCGAGCGAAAAACGCTTGGAGTCGGGGCCCGCATTTACTCAGGGACGCCGTCGATTCTTCGTTTGTCTCCCCTCGAGTCCCCTTCTTTCTCTATCGTACATCATGTCACCTCCGTCTCTATGTGGTACATTTCTGACGGGCAAACGCTCTTTAGTGGCCTTTATCTGGACCATCACAACCATCTGCACGTACCTGGCCTTTATCCTGGCCATCGGTGCAATTATTCAAGTACACACTTCTTACCTAGGCATCGAACGCAATTAGCAAGAGCAAGGGGAATCCAAGCAAAACTACCAACAGAACGACGACGATGCCGGTGGCGGCGATCGCGGTTCGGCCGATCGGGAACAAGCTCTCGCACAGTACATGTGGTTGGCGGCCTTGTCGTCCACAAGTTTGACCCTCTGTGCAGTCTACATCATGGTCATGGCCGTTGCGTTGACCATGTACGGGTCAACCGCCGTAGTAGGATTTATATCGCTGCGAGGTGTCTACATCGCCCCCTGTTTCTCGTCCAAGGGGTTGAGGTTGCGACTCGGATTGTTTGGCGGGGCCGTCATTCTCTTTGTGAATCTACTTATCGTATGCGCGGTGGTCTTTGGTGAAGTTAGAGTAAGTAGTAGGGTGGCGGGTGGTCGCTTAGCCATGTGGCTTCGGTTCTTGTCAATGTCGTGTTTTCGGGACTGATCCGATGTGCCTTTTGTGTGCTGCCACTGTTGGAACTGTAGGTTGAGGACGGTCGCAACGGCGACGATCGCGGAGACACGGTGCCGTACGAAATAGAACGCATAGCTACCATCATGGCCGTAACGTGCATATTTCTGGCAGTGCTATACACCATTTTTGCCATCGTGCTATTCCTCTATTTTGGTAACGGTGATACAATAGACGACGAAACGGCAAACGCCTTGAGTATGATGGGTGTCGGATCCAGAGTTGAGACGAGCACGCCTCTCGCATCGAACATTAACGATTCCCGGAGAGAAAATTTCATCACTCTGGACCACCATGGATATCAACCAAGCTAGAATGGGTTTGATGACGCTTTCTGTAACCATAACAATTAGAAATACCGCATTCAGTTGCCACACTACCGAGCACAGAGATGTGCAGTACTATCTGTATTTAATTTCAGCTCCACATCCAAAAGCACGACGAGTCAGGACTCCGTACTCCCGGAACAATCTACCCCGGTCCAACAAAATACGCTTGTCTATCAACACGGCTATATCTACTGATTTAAGCGTCAGATTTCTTCAGCAACTTGTTATACATGGTCAGGATTGACTGCCACATATTCATGAGTTCTTTCTGTATCTGCTTGGCTAAAGTAATCGACGAAAGCCTTTCGATTTCTTCCTTGGCTTCGGCCAATTGCTTCTCCAAAACTTCGACTTTGGCAATTGCTGAGGAGGCCTTCCCATTCGAATCTTTCAAAGCTCGTGCGGCATCTCTTGTCTGCGTTTCCTGGTGAGCAGCCGCCATTTGAAACTTCTCCATATCGGCGCGGGCCACCGCCAACGATTTGCGCAACTGCTCCATCTCTTCCAGCAACTTTTGTCGGTCTTCCGCCGCCTGCTGAATTTCCTGCTGCAAGGTCGTTGCTTGTTCCTGCAAAGAGTGCGCGTCGGCTCGCCCAGCTTCCATTGCTTGGACAATCCTGGCGTCACAGGCCGCGACTGTCAAGAAAGGCTCGCTCGACTCGGTTGGCATCGTGTTGCCATGGGCGTCAACCTCGACGGCCGCAGAAGCACCTTCCTGGGCACGAGTTGCTGCCGTGAGATAAATGGCAATGAACAATACTTGGGCGATCTTCATGGTTGCCCGTATTTACAAACTTGCTTCGTTTTCTGTTTCTTTTTGAGCTGGCGAGTTGTGTCCTGCTCGCCGGGTCATCGCATTGACATGAAAAAAAGACCAAAACGTTTGAAATCAGCTGGATGTCTGCCAATTCTGGTCACAATTCATCTCCGGGTTTCTCGATACCTACAGTCAGGAAGCTTCTTTGTGAACCTGTTAACACTAGCAGGTCTCTCCCTTCTGGCGTGGACATAATGTATGTACTTGTATTTTAACAAACGCTACATTATTGGTTTATTGCCTGTTACTAAAAGCCAGTTTCCTTGTTCCTTTTGTATTGTCATGCTTGCAAAGCCCGCTTTGGTATAAGCTTCAACAACCATATCTCCTTGATCCGGAAGTATCCCACTCATTCCTAGCACTGCTCCAGGGAGCAGCATGCTGTATAAGACTGGTGCCAAGGTAACGAGAGGCGCCGCCAGTATGTTGGCAACGCACACATCATATTTTGTTTCTTCTAAGTCTGAGGGTAGGAAGAGACTGTCAAGGTTGGCGGAATGGTCACCGTCTTGTTCCGCCACATGTTCTCTGGCGCTTTTGTGTGCCTTGAGTAGCAGCGACTTCGATGTTTCGTCGGCCGATTCTACCAGCGGCGGTAAGTATGATCGCATTTTCACATCGTTTTTAAGGGCGTTGGCGTTTGCTATCCGGCATGCGTCGACATCGATGTCAATACCAATGGCAGCAACTTGGTGTGGCGCAAGAATACAAGCTGCCATGCCGAGTACACCAGAGCCAGATCCGTAATCTAGTAGGTGGATTTTACCATTGGATTGTTCAAGTTTGTCCGTAATGACTTGGTCTACCCACGCTAGACAAAGCTGCGTTGTCGGATGCTCGCCCGTTCCAAAGGCGATTCCACCCTGTAACTCGAGTTCGAAAAAGTCGTTGCTGTTCAAATTCCAGGCAACCTTCTGTACGTCCGAGTGTTTATGCCACGGAAATCGCAGAACGAATTTATCGTTCACCACTATCGGAAGCCACCCTTTTTGAACATGTACCACCCAATCCCTGTTGGGAAGCGTCTCTAGCACAAAATCTTGCAGATCCGGGTATTGATTAGGAAACGTCTCCGCTACCATCTCGAGCACTCCATCGATCTGAGCACTGGCCGGAAAGTGAGCTGTAACGTTGCAACGGTTCCAGACGGGTGCGGTCCATTGGAGGCGATCTTGCCATGGGTCAGCCCCGGGTTCGCTGAATACCGGCTGTTCCATATCTGTCCCTCGATCTGCGTCGGTAATCGCTGTCGAACAAGCACCGATTTCCATTAAGAAATCGCATAGCAAATCGGGATCGTCTTCCTTGGGCAAGTTGCAAAAGGTGATCGATCGCAAGGTTGCCTCAGTTTCCAATGCGCTGTCATGGGATTTGGAGGAAAATCGGGTCAGCGCATTGAAGCGCAATCCCTGCGGAGACCCTAAGGTAGGAGCTTTGAATGCATTTACCGCAACTATAAACTGCACGACGAAATACAAAGTTGATCGGCCTGTCATCGACAAAGCTTAACGCCAGAAGGCTCTACTAAACGCTGGCCCGTTCGTCCAATTTCTTATGCGATAAGAATGCTGGCATGACAATCAAGATATGATCGCGTGAAACGACTGTCTGAGGTTCGACTCGAGCAGCTGGGATACAATACAAGATATGGTTCCATTATTTGAATGTGTGTACATTTCGATTGGACCGGAATAGTCTCGTCTCGCTTTTCATTTTTTTCTGTGTCACAATTTCGAAGAACAAATCCTTATTGTTAGCACGGGCGACAAATTTGCCTACAGGTAGAACTGACTGTGAATGTGACAGAAATGTTTCCAAACGATTTCGAATACTAACCGTAATAAAATGTAATACCCGGAATAGGGAACGATGGTCGCACGGAGTTCTGACGGTGAGTTTCTGGCTAGTTTCTATGGATAACCAAAAAAAGACAAGTTTGCCGACGACTTCTCATTGTGTGTTTTAACTATCGAAATATACTCGGAATGCAGCGCCTCGTCTTTGCAGCATCTTTGTTGTCTCCGTTCTTGCCATCACACTGCTCAGCGACCTTCGTGGGATCTCGTACGACAACATCTCTGTTTCGGTCCATGTCGTTGCGTAAGGGATCTTCGTCTCCCAAAATGCCTCCGCAAACATCAAATCCTGCCGATCCAATTCGCGGAGGCGGCAGCAGCGCACCCCGTGGCGTCAAGGCGACGTTGTTCGACAACAGTCCCATGTTCCAGGGTCAAAAGATTGTTCTAGGTGCCAATTTGCTTGGATACGTTATTTCTTTGACGACTAGTATCCACTATCACGTTGACTTTTTGGGGACGGGTGCATTCGCGGCGGCTGCCTTGCCTGATCTTTTGCGCCGAAGTACTGTACAGCGTGTCCAATGGAGCTCGGCGGCAGTCGTGGCCTTCGGCGTCAAACTTGGGGGCTTCTTGTTTTACCGTGTCTTGCAAACCGGCCACGACGCTCGCCTCGACGATATTCTTGCTAGCCCGGTTAGTGCCGGCGGGTTTTGGCTCTATTCGGCCCTCTGGGGCATCTTTTGCATGCTACCGCACTCCTTGGGAACCACTTCGTCGGCCATCGGGAACCCACTAGCGCTGAAACTAGGTATGGGTATGTTCGGCGCCGGTTTTGTGATAGAATCACTCGCCGACTTTCAGAAGTGGACGTTCAAACAATCGCATCCAGGTCAGTTTTGTGACGTTGGCGTGTGGTCGATCACCCAGCATCCCAACTGGTTCGGGAATCTGCTCCTGTGGACAGGTATCTTTGTCATGAATGCCCCAGCTTTGATTGAACCTATACCTGGGAAAGCAAGCCTTTGGAAGCGCGTCTGGAGTTATCGTCGGGTAGCCCTAGCATTGGTAGGTCCACTCTTTCTGTGGAATCTCTTCGAATCTCAGGCGACAGGTCGTCTTATGCCAGAGTCTTTCGAGAAAAATCGTGAGAAGTACGGATACGGACAAGATCTTAGCTTTACATCCTATGTGGACAGTAAGTGCTTCTTACCTGTTCGTCAGTGCGAACAAATCAAGGGGGTGTCCACTCACTACTTTGCTCCTGTATATTTGATAGACACTCCATTGATCATTCCGAACCCATTGAAATGGTTTTCGTAAAAGGAATGTAGTGAGGCGCTCTTCGAGACCATCGGGCTGTTAGGTTGCTCTGTATACGGGACTGTCAATGCACGGTATAGTCTACGTCCTAATATTACGTGTCTGTCTTTGCCATAGTCGCAGGCTATGTAGTACCGCTCGACCAATCTAAACATTTCATAGTTTAGCAGCAGCCAGAGATAGCAATCGCGTTACGATCTACCGCAAGCGTTAAAGGGTAGCGACGAAGGTCACTTAGAATCCAGCCGGCAGACCAGGAACGGATCCCGGAATGTAGTAGTTGGCGACATAGGAAGCGAATCCCAACATGGCGAGGCGTCCGTTCTTGAGTTCCTTCAAGCGCATGGATTCCTTCTGGTCCGCGTTCAGCTTATCCCACTGCTTGGCCCAATCTATAACGGCGGGTCCTTCACCGGTGTAGGATTTGCCCTCCAGTTCACCACGGTACTTGACGGCTTCGAGCATACCACAAAAGACAAAGAATTGGGCCCACCATTGGAGATCGGCTTCGGCAATGGCCTTGATGGGGTCGGTGGTAGTGACATCCTGGGAATCGAAGGTTCCCACAATCTTGGGCCAGAACCAACCAACGTTGGCAAGCATGGCGGAACGCCCGTTGGAGAGTTCGGCCTTGCGGAGGAAATCCGCCGGAGCCCATTGCGCCAAACCGACGGGGTCAAACTGGAAACAGAAGAACAGCAAATAATTGGTGAGCGAGCGTACGAACACTTGGACGAGTGTCAAATATCACTCCTCGATATATTCCTACACTGGCGCTACCGAAACGACAAACAGAACACTCACAATCTTCTTGCCCGTTTCGATATCGACACCGAGCATGTTGTCGAGCTCAGCCGTAGCGCCGACCTTGGTCAATTGTTGGGGCGCATTGGTATTGGGAGTAAAGGCGGAGGCGCCGCTGACGGCAAGAATGGCGACAATGGCAGAAGTCTTCATGGTGCTACTGGGGTTCGTTGTGACAACCGAAAAAAAGTTTACGAGGGTCGAGCGGGGTAGGATACGTCCGAGTCGTCGGGCATCGAGATATTTGCAAGCAACTGTAACAGCCAACTACTCACTCACTCACTCGCTCCTCTGCCAGCCGTGTGTTCTCACTACGTGCCGTGTTTGGATGGGCTCGGGCTCGTTGGCAACGCGATACCGTGCGGCTATACCGGGTGACGACACTGGCGTCCCGTGACGACGACAGCTTGTACGAAAGATCGCGAGAAAGGTATCTTCAAGGAATCGGGAATTTAGAATGATTAATACATGTATATTAATATTATTTTTGGCGCGTCTTTCGCCGGACGAGTCGATTCACTTTTGGACACTGACTGACTTTGACATGACTCTGACTGAGTACCCACAGTCTGGTCCATTTTTCAGCTTCGCTTTTGGCTTCACACCAGGTTCGTTTCGATCGATCGATCGGCGACACTAGTAGTGTCCACGAAATGGACAAGACAGGTGATGCATATTTTCCTGCATGCACAAACAACAATTACCTAAATATCATTTAACTCGGAAGAAAGAGTGAATGAAACATAGATTTTGAGTGAGACTCTGCTAGTTCAGCATTAACAACATTGCATTGCCGAGAGAATTGCCTTCCGATTGCCAGAAACGTCCCACTAGAGTTCTCAAAATCTCAGGTTGACGAAACCGGCATGGAGATTTTGATTGATGTTCCACCGTATTTGCATCCATACGTCGAATGGCTGCTGGATTGGACCAGTGCTATTTGGTCGTCTCTATCTATGTATTGGGCGAATGTGGGCCACTGTTGGAGTATGCTCATTACCAATGCGGAACGAGTCTTTCAGATCCCCCGGAACGCACTCGTACCACTTTTGGCTTTCATTTTCTTCTTTTGGCCTATTCTGCTCAGCCTCATCATGACCCTGGTCACTGCCTGGGCTTGGATCTTCTGGATTGTCACTTCTGCCTCGTTCGGCTTAATCCAACTCGTCTACGTGTCCTATCAGTTCATCATGATCACCTGCGATATTTTTGGACTAAGCTGTTTGAAAACCTACAGTATGCTACGCCAACAGCTGTTACATATTGTTGACAAAACCACCAGTGCGGTGGGAGTAGAAAACGCCACGCACCGTCGGGGTGGCAAATCCCGGCGTCGACAGTGGCGTCAAGACGTGGAACAGGCGCAAACCTACGAGCGCTTTTTGCAGATACGCATCCAGTCCAAAGAACACGCACAGGTGATTTCGAAACAGACTCTTGTCAAGAAAGCGTCTCTGGACACGGCGTTGCCGCCGCCGATTCCACGGAATCGATCCTTCTCCGTAGAACATTCGCCAGCCAAACATGCTCTGAGGCGAAATCAAAGTTTTGCTTCCGCCGATGAACGTCGAATCAAGTCGAAAGGATCGTCTTCATTTCAAAATCGCAGTACTAGTATTGATGATTTGGATTCAGTGGTCGTGGATGAATTGGGCGAGAAATTATCCGATTTACTCGTGAGCACAACGCGACGCTTGCGCGAAGCCCGCCTTTCGGCACAAAACACACCCAATGACGCGAACGCAGCATCCTTGTGTTACTTGCTTTCAGGCGTTCTTAAACGTAATCATTTACAATTGGATGATTTATTGATTGAAAACGCCCGAGCTGTTGCCGAACGGGGTCAATACGGCCTGACGAATGAATCGCGGAGTGTGGTCCGGGCCTATTTTCAACAAGTAGAGGAGGGCTTGGACTGGATTGCGGAAGCGCCTGTTCTACAAAATTTATCATCGCACCAGTGCTCAGAAGGTGAGAATGGAAAGGAGGCAAAACATATGCACGAGTCATCTCGAAGCAGCAGTGCGGAGCTCACGGGCTGGGCCGAAAGTAGCAGTAAACACAATGACCTTTTGGAACGTGTAACTTTGATACGGAAGATGAAACAAAATATGGGTCGGACAGCGCTGATGTTGAGCGGCGGAGGAGCACAAGCCATGTACCACCTAGGTATAATCCGAACTCTGCTCGAATCAAAACTATACCAAGATATCAAGGTGATTTCGGGTACGTCGGGAGGTAGCATTATTGCCGCAATGTGTGCTACTAAAACGCCTGAGGAACTTTATAACGATATATGCATTCCAACAGTGGTTGACGATTTCACCAAAACAGTAAGCCATTAATGTGAATTTTTAAGGCCTGGTGGCTCTGGATGGTATCCTAACTTTCCTATCTCTCACTCAGGGCGAGCAACGACGAGAGAATATTCGATGGTTTCCTCCGGTTACAGAAATGGCAGCATATTGGTTGAAGCACAAACTTCTGGTGGACAGTGCATATTTTCGACGTACATGCGACTTTTACTATAGCGACATGACTTTCGATGAGGCTTTCGAGCGGACAGGCAAGCACGTTTGTATCACTGTGTCGGCCAGCAGAGCAAGCGGTGGAACCGCGCAACGCTTACTCTTAAACCACATATCCACTCCACATGTAACTGTAGCAAGTGCGGTTGCTGCTAGCTGCGCGCTTCCCGGAGTCATGGCCCCGGCTAAGCTGCTTGCCAAAAACAGCTCGGGAGTGTTGGAACCGTTCGAGGTTGATGGTGTTGAGTGGATTGACGGTTCCGTTCAGGCTGATCTTCCGTTCCAGCGAATTGCAACTCTATTTGCAGTATCGTCTTTCATTGTTTCACAGACAAATTTTCACGTTTTGCCATTTCTCAATAAGGAGTATCATCCGAACCAAAAGAGCTTGTACTGGCAGCTATTTCAAACCCTAGAATGGGACATTCGAAGCCGTGCCCTCAAACTGAGCCGACTTGGACTCTTTCCTCGACTTTTCGGACAGGACATAAGCAAGATCTTCAAGCAAAAATACTATGGAAACCTGACAATCGTTCCTCGCTTTACGACAATGCAAACATTTGGTCTAAAATCTCTTTCCAATCCGACAATAAAAGATATGGAGGGGTATCTCAAGTACGGCCAAATTGCTGCATGGCCCTATCTAAACGCCATTCGCGATATGATCCGACTAGAAAAAGCCCTGGACGATTGTCTTATGCGCTTGGAAGCACGAGTTCGAGCGCTGAATCCCGACGTTGACTGGCTCAACCCTGACGATGTTGAGTCTATAGCAAGTTCGTCAGCTGTGTTTTCCAATTCTCGAGTACGAATAATAGGACGACCCCCAATGGTTGATTCCGCAAGGCAGCGGGAAAGTGATATAGTTCGAAAACTCGAAGACGAGAACCAGGTGCTAAAGGAACAAGTACAGCGACTTCGAGCTGAACTGCTGGCACAAGTAGGCACTGATGAAAATGCCAACAGCAAATTGGATGAATTAAGCCACTATCCCGTAGCTCAACGTTGTCTAATACAAAGCTCAGAAGGACGCCAACCAGCACTGAAGAATGAGCAAGAAGTATTGACTCCAAGAGGAGCTTTGATCTGACTTCCCTGGCAATATCTCCATAGTCTAGTTTGTTACTCAACCGTTTGCAAGATCGACTTACTGTTAGTACCTCATCTGCCACTGTGTCTGATGTCTACATCAGCATCGGTCTTTATGGCTTTCGATTTGTAATCGAAAAATAGCTTTCAAGTTCGCCAGAAGCTTACTGTTAGATCTCATTAACCTTTCGAATGGTTTTTGAAAAATCAGTATGTTTTCCTATGTTCAATTGAACATATTCAAATTTAAATGTTCTCTTCTTCGTGATGACAATTTTTGATGGAATACTGACTGTGACTTCGCGCGGAAGGCTTTTGAATGGGTTCTCGGTCTTCACGAACCACTTCTGATCTTTTGTTAAACAAAATACAAATAGGATTGCCTGATTGGACGCAGATAGGCGAAACCAGATGGCTTTATTTCTAAAAGTTGAGGTGTTGTCAATGTTCCTCACCGGCTGCTCCAGCTTTTCGGAAAAGCTGACCTACGTTCTAGACTAGAGAGGCTCCCCCGCCAGAGGGCAAAAAGCATCTAAAACGCATGTCGCTCTTCCACCGCAACAACCTGGTTGCCAATTTACAGTTACTTCACCGGATTCGTTTCGATCGAGGGACTTGAGAGACCTTGCCATGCGTAATCAAGGATTAGAGGCATTAGCGGCGATTGCGACAGCAAGCTCGTCTTCAGGGCACACGTTTAGTACCAACACGAATCAGGATACAAACAGTGCACAACAAAACAGCAACAACCTGAATGAGAACAGAGCCTTCCTGGGCACGAAAGAGGCTATCGGAAATGCAGGGTGCATGAGCGGCGTACAGAACACTTCTACTTCGACAACTGCGGCACAAGCACATCCCGGCGAAGAAGTAGGAAGCGCGGTGCAGCAATGGATATCGACTGGTGCCAACCAGACCACACTTGGCAACACCAACCTGGCCTTCTTGACTGGTTTGCAGCAATCGGATCCATCCATACTACTTGCTATGCAGAATTTAGCCTACTACCAACTCCTCATGCAATCTCAAGGGCAGAATCAACAGCTTTATTTTCAGAACGGGATTCCGAACCCAAAAATTGGAATGCCGGCTACGAAACATCAAGCCGCTATGGAAGTACTTGGGGGCATTCATTGTCAATCGAATCCAAACCTTATTGATATTCAAGGTGAGTAATGCTACCTACACGCATGGGAAGACTTTAAATGCTTTCGCCACATGATCCTTTATAGCATCATATCATCGTCAAACCAAAATCCGCCATGCTAGCACAGGATGTCAAATGCAAAAACGCATGTGCCATTTCGAATATGAAACGGTACACAGTCGCGTGACGTGGCTCTGAAAATCGATTTTGATTGGCCCTTTCACGCTTTGTCATACAATTTTTGTTAACAAATGTTCCCCTTTTCTGCATGTTTTCCTGCTAGATTCCAAGGCCCCTGACATCAAAAAGCAAGTCCTGCCGAAAGCACTAACTGTAAATGGTCCACACATCACAGACTACTTATCGAATATGTCCCATGCAGGTTCCGAAACGTCTGCTACAATGTTTCCACCACCTTCCTCCAATGTTTCCAAAGCAGGCGCTGCGTTGCCATTGCAACCCCAAGTACTCGCGCCGCAGGCGTCAGATGCCAGTTTTCATACAAAGGAGTCGTCACTGCCTGTGTATGCGTCATCCCAAAAAGAGAAGAAGCAACAAAAGCGCGCAGCAAATCGTCGTTCAGCTCAGTTGAGTCGGAAGCGCAAGAAACAGTTCGTGGAAGAACTGAAGGAAGAGAACGACGATTTGAGGAGGAAGGAACAGATTCTCAAATCTATTCCAGATCTAATTGTCGTATTCGATTCATCAGGGAAGCTACTGTTTGTTTCGCAATCTGCGTCACAGTTTCTATCCTTCTCAAGTGGGGAGCTCCTAGGCACCTCCTTTTGGGACCGCATCTGTGACGATAGCATGCGATTGCTCAAGGCTGCCTTCATGGATTCGCTCGCGGCCCGTCAGCTGGACTCAGAGACTGCTCCGTTGGGCTCTGGTGTGTGGGAAGTGCGACTCGTTGACAAAGATGGGAGCGATAGTATTGTTACGCTGAATGGTGTCGTGCACTTTGCTGGTGACCGCCCGGAATGTGTTTGTAGCATGCGCCCCCGTGAAAAACAATCATCAGAGAAAAATGGCAAAGCGAACAGCAATTGTAGTGCTGATCTGGCAAACGATTCTTTTCCAAGCAAGAACTCGCCTCACCAGTCGTTGCTGCGTGTCAAGCCTCAACAGTCAGTCGTAAGTAATGACAGCTCCCATGGTACCCGCCGCAAGGTCAAGCTTGCTGCTTATTCAAATGTTGGAAAAGGTCGGGAAGCTGTGCGTATCAGCGACTCATGCAACAGCTTAAGCGGAAGCAGTGAAAGCGGCAGCTCTGATGGGCTCAATGGAACCGCCTAGTTGGTTTGTTTTTGTGGAAAATATGGGACCTTGTAGCTTCACATTTAGAACTTATTTGGCAAATCCCGACATTTGGGATGAACGCCTCTCATATGAGCCACACTTTGCTATAAAAAAACTTTAACGTAAGAATAATTTACAGCTAGAGATTAGTCCTAGCGATCTTCATTACTGACTATGTCGGTATATCCACCTGCATTCAAAACTTTGATATATCCTCGGCTTTCCAAAACCTGCATAGCCTTGTAGGCTCTGCGTCCAGACTTGCAGTAAACAACAACCGTCGCGCTCTTGTCGGGAAGCAATTTTGAGGCGTTTCCTTCTAATTCGGGAGCTGCTTCCGGAGTGCACGCACTCTGAACGTATCGAACGTGGTCAACTTTTCCGTCAGCAGCAATCTCGGTTGTGTTACGAACATCCAACACGTACGTGCTTTCATCCGCGAGAGCGGCTTGAATCTGCTCTGGCGTACTGAAACTATACTGAGCAGCTCGGGTATTGTAGTCGGACATGATCGTGATCCGATTAACTGTAGTAAAGATGGAACGGCTGTTCACAATCAACCGATGGAATATCTTGCTATCTCCGCCGCTTTTTACCTATCGACGATGCGCGTTCGTAGAGGGAATTCCTACGTAAAACTTAAAGCAGGGCCTCGATAGGCCTCTGATGGACTATCTATTGTTTTTTTGTCCTAGAGAATTAAATCTAACGTCCGTTTGAATAATTATCTAAGGCCATGCGACTCCATCGACGAGGTTCGGATTCTCCGGCGTTGACAAGGCAATTTTTCACAAAGTAAATCGACACGGTTCCCATAACCCTCAAAGATACCATGTTGATGCTTACACGCCGTGCCGCCGCTCTTTTGCTTGTTGGATTCCAGCCGGCTACTGCTTTTGTCCCTCATCCTTCGTCCCAGCGGTCGCTGATTTCAACGACACCGTCATCGACGTTCTTGGCCGCGGCACCTGGCGTCGTCACTGCGTCGAAGGCGGATATTTTGGCGGCGTTGGATAACCCCAAGACTGTGGTCGTTGATGCTCGTGGCGTGGACGAAATCAAAGAAAATGGACTATTTCAACCTAGCAAGGCCCGATGGGTGCACGCACAGTGTACTTTAGAGGAATGTCCACTACTTTCTACGGCATCAGAGGCCTTGATTCCGGACAAATCGGCTCCGGTATTAGTATATTGTGCATCTGGCAAGCGCGCGACGAAAGCTAAGGAAGTGCTGGATGCTTTGGGTTACGTCAATGTATTGAACGGAGGTTCTTTGGATGATTTGACGTTCGCAAAGAACTAGAGCGATAGAGAGGACTACGAACACGGTTGGGTGTTCGAACCCTTATCTGGAGAGCCACAGAGCCACAACGATAGGTGACTGCATGGTGCGTTTCGGCCCTCATATCGTCGTTAACAGAATGAAATTTGGACTTCGAGATCCATTATTCACAAGCCTTTGTCGAGGAGAAAAACCAATTTGCCAACTATAAAAGTCTAACTCCCGTTTTGAACTTGAATATTTTAAACGTATCGCTTGAAAAAAATTCTCATACTGACTGTGATTGTGAATGTGGATCTTTGTTTTTACATGGAATAATTACCAATTCGATACGACGAACCCAAGGTGATCATTCATAGCCCTCCAGAGCCATATGCTACATACGTGTTTGGACAGTTCATTTCTCGAATCAACTACAAATAACGAACCTAGTAGTGGTCTCCATCGACTCGCTGTCCTTTCTTCTTTTAGAAAGAGATGACGAAAACGGAATCGTATATACTTGCTGCGACAATGGCAGTAGCTGGGGCCGCCATCGGCTTTTTCGTTTCTCAGAAGTGTGCAGAGCACCGCTCTCGTGCTTTCCTTCAACTCACAGCCAGTAGCGACTTTGCTTTGCATTTGCACGATGAAGAAAGTGCGAATGATACTTCCAGATGTATCTATTTGGATTACAATGGGACAACTCCTGTTTACCCGCAAATTCTACAAGCAATGCTACCTTACCTGACGACACAATTCGGCAACCCGAGTAGCGGGCATTTATTTCACAGGCAACCTCGCCAAGCTGTTGATCGAGCAAGAAAGCAACTGCTTACTCTGTTAGGGCAACCAGAGGCAGATTTGTCGTCCATTTGGTTTACATCGTGTGGAACCGAATCGGACAATCTCGCCATCCAGTTGGCCTTGCAGTCTTCGAGTAAGCTTATTTCCACAAGATTCGGTGCTCATACGCTACCACACATTGTTTCTTGCAATGTTGAGCACCCGGCAATTTCGGGATATTTGGATGCATTGGTGGAGGAGAAGGTGTGTGAGGTGACGTACGTCCCAGTCCAGTCCGACGGTATGGTCTCGGCCGACGCCATGATTGCCGCGATTCAACCCCAAACAATTCTCATGACTCTTATGCTGGCCAACAACGAGTCTGGAGCCTTGCAGCCTGTTCAGAAAGTGGCACAGCACTGCTCTAAGGCAAATATACTTTTTCATACCGATGCAGCTCAGGCTGTGGGCAAAGTAAGTGTCGATTTGGATGATTTGGGGCATCCCGATATGATCTCGATTGTAGGGCACAAAATGGGTGCCCCCAAGGGCATCGCCTGCTTATACGTTCGGCCGGGTTGTTGCGAACAGCACGGGCGTGCCTTACACAATCGTGGTATCTTGCTGATTGGTGGTGGGCAAGAACACGGTCGTCGCGGGGGTACGGAAAATGTTCCTTATATTGTTGGGTTTGGTGAGGCAGCCTCCCTCGCAACGAAAGACTGGAAAAGCAACAGCATCAAAATGGAAGGGCTCCGTACACGACTGTTGTTTAACCTAGAGAACTGGTTGGGCAAAGACATGGTCCGTACTAACGGTCCGAGTAATCCAGCGCATAGACTTCCGAACACATTGTCTGTTGGCTTAAAAGGCATCCACAGTGGTGCTCTTCTCGCTGCGATTGGGGACCAAGTAGCGGCGAGTGCCGGAGCAACGTGTCATTCCGCCTCTGGTGTGTCAAGCGTGTTGAAAGCCATGGGCGTTCCGGAAACGTTCGCCAGGGGAACGCTACGACTAAGTTTGGGGACACATACAACCGAACAAGAAGTGGATAAAGCATCCGCCATTATTGTTGCGCAAGCGAGAAAAATGACTACGCCCTAGTAAGCTATCCGATAGTTTGTTTCTACAGATTTTGATGTTTCGCGCTTGTTGTCTTAGCTTTTTTGCATGAATGTGACCACGCTTCGTAGAACGCGTCGCATCGGCGCCGAAAATTCCATACCAAAACTCTCCAACACTTGGTGCTCAATGCGATCCGAGTACAGAACGTGTTGCCATGACTGGTCGTCCTGGCAGTCTAGGCAATAAGTTTGCAGTCCCCCAAAAAGTGTTGCTTGTTTCACTGTCCTCAGTATATCGGTATCTGTCAAATCAGTAGCACTCTGAATCAGATTGTTCCACCAGTCCAGTTCTGTTTGCAGAACACGGAACCACACGTGAGAAGCGTTCTTTTCTACTTGATCGATTTCTTCCATCGTTGCACAAATTGCTAGGGCCGTGAAATAGATTCGACATTTGTCTTCCGCATCTTTGGCCTGATTCGCCCTGTCATAGGCGTAGTTGAGTAGACGTTCGGCCGACCAGAGGCAAGAGCTAGGTGCGGTCTCATCAAAGAGTTCGTTTTGAGCATTAACCAATTCTCGCTTTTGATCAATGTGTCGAGCGCGCTTCTCCGCGAGTTCCTTATCCATGGACTCAGACTCTACTACAGAGTTTGCAAGTTTCGCCAGACTAAGGGACAGGTGGGCATCGTGCAACAAAATTTCCGGTTTCTCCGCATTGCGAAGTAATGAGTTCGTTACGCCTTCGAAATCCCCAGCCCGCGCCGCCTGAATCCACCGATACGGACGCAATTCTTCGCTGCTTTCCAAAAATGCCCTAAACGTGTCAGGACAGTATTGACCATAGTCGAGGACATGGCCAAAATGTTGGCGTTGCGAATGCCAATACAGGAAAAATGCCGGAAACAACATACTGGTAGAAATGTCCTTCGCGTGTGCTAACTCGGTAAACAATGGAACTACGGAGAATTCTTCCGCGTCCTCTTTCTTTTCGTGATCAAAGGCAATCTGGCATACGCCTTTAAAGGAATGGTGTTTGACGGATAGACGGAAAGCTACGACGTCGTTTGGTGGGTTTATTTGGCGACGTAGCAGTCCGATCGTCATTCGCTGTGCATTTGCGTACGTCGATTGGGTTTCCTCGGTCGGCACAGAGGCGTACGTGTCGCCAAATGACTGCAGAATACCGGTTGCTAAGACCACAGCCTGCCCACCGTGCCCGACGAAGCCACCATCATGCCAACTTTCCAACAACCCTAGTAGAGTTCTTTGCAAAGCAATCTGACTCGTCCAAATTGGCACTTCTTCAATCCTCGACATTTTGGGTATTCGGCTGCCTGACGTCAAGTAATAAGTCTTTTGACCGTGTTCTTCACGGTAGCCTTCGGCTGTCTCCAACATGGCTACTAGCCATTCCACAAGTGCTTGCTGGCGATCTTGCCCAGCTCCATAGTGTTTTGCCACAAGATCTCCGAACCAAGGCCCCAGACCTTGCCAGGGTCTTGACTCCAACGCTTCCAATTGCCAGGATGGGATTCTGGTTGACATGTCCGAGGGCAAGGAACCTAGTCGGTCTGCAACGGTCAACTCTTGTCCAATGGCCAAAAGCTGCCACTGAGTGACCTCGGGCAAGCTGCGGTACAGGCCACTTAGTTGCAGCAAATTCAAAAATGCCAAATGCCACTCCAAGACGTTCGACAGTGCTTGTTGACGAGATGCTAAGGCACAACCAACGCCGACTACCGCTTCTTGCAAATCTGCAATGTTGGCCGAAATCAGGGAAGGGGGGAGGCGAACCGACCGATCCGGATGTTGATAATAGTTCCAAAAGGCGGATTGTAGATGAGTGGTCAACGTAGCAATCGCGGAACGGCTTCGCGAGGTAGAGCCGTGTGGAACAGTCGACGGAGCCGGTGATGCCGTTGTTGGACGGTACTGTATACGTACATTGGCACCACTAATAGACCAAACGGCACAGCCGTATACCACTTTATCGGGAACCATGGTATCGACTATCAATGCAGGAATATTACCGACAGGGAGGTCGCATTCGTGGATAGCATCGAATGTGTTATCCCGTCCGCACAGAGCCATGGCTATGGGTGCACTGCCTGGGCTTTGAAAGGCAGCGTAGGCAGTATTATTGGCAGCCACGATCAATCCGACCACCGTCACACTGCGAGGATCGTAAAATCGATCCAACCAGTGTGCGGTGGTCAATGTGAGGGTGGGTTCTTCCTTGGCAAAATCACCGTGTCCGCCTTCCATGGTCAAGACGCTCCAGTACAAACGATATTCATCATCGTCGTGTTCCGTTAGCACCAGTAAATGAATATGGTGTCCTTGTGGTGAAATCGCTGCTTGCAAGACGCGAAGACTGCGTACTGCGGGTGCCTTAATTTTGTCGTGTAATAGCGCGACTAGGTCAATTGGCTTCGGACCAGCCTCAAAGATCCAATGTGGACTTTCGGTAGGTTTGTGCGTACGCCACCCTTGTAACCGACCAGACTTGGTCAACACATGAAACATGCCTTGGGTATAGTTACTGCTACTGCTGGCATCATCCGGAGGGTGAAGCAGCGTAGTGACCACGGCATCTCCAGTGGCTGCACTCCGACTTGCGGGGATCATCGAATGAAGAATACTGCCCCATAGACCGTTACTGTTGTTGTTGATGGATCCGAATAGCGACGAGGTTGCGACACGTTGCACCTGTATTGCCAGCGGTACGTGTGTTTGCTGCAGGCTGTAGACGTGACCCGCCGAGGTACCGACCAAGAGGAAGGGGGTCGTCATGCCGGAGTTCCAGGTCGCCGACAGGGACGTCAAGGTTTCTGCCCCTTCCTCTACCGATTGCAATTCATCCAGCCATGTAACGGCTGCAGGAGGCGGTGCTAGTACCCGAGAGAGATCGGGGCGCGATAGTTTCCAGGTCAAGATGCGTCCCGAGACCACGTTAGCAACGTATACGTAGACTTCTTCCGGTTTGGTCGGACTCGTCGCGAGTTGTACGAGTGGTGGAGGATCCACACTACTACTACTACTACTACTTCTACCGCTGCTGCTTTCAAAAGTCGACAAATGCGGATGAGAAAGTTTCAGTACTTGCTTTTGCAACGCTCGCTCTTTCACGGACGCCGTCGGCGACGAGTACCAGACGAACAAGACCATCTTGCCGTGTTGGCTACTGTCCCGTTCTCGTTTACCAATCAGGGACCACGCGCCGTAGCGAGACGCTACCAAAACAGCCGACTCGGCATTCGAAGACGACGACGTAGATAATGGCATGAGCGATTGTGGCAAAATTCCTACGGCATCGACGGACCATTCCGTAGACGACGGTGTCAACAACGAAATATGATTCAGAGTCGCTGCTTTGTGGCCGCTCTTCATCGGTGACTTGACTGGAGTCGACATTACTGAAAACGATTAAAGTGGAGTGGATACCAATGTCGAGAGTTGGTGGTCGCGAATAGTCTGTGGGAGCCGTAGAGACTTGGTTTGTGTGAACAAGGACGACGACTTGACAAGGAGTGCAAACACCATCGCCATGGTCTACAGGTCTGCGCTCCGGGGCAGACAGGCAGACACAAAACAGACCTATTTGTCCCGACGATAAACCCTGACCCTATTCTATACACTAGGTTCTACCATTTCCAAACGGTCCCAATGCCGAATGGCTCTCCTACGAAGTACAATATCCCGTATTGGTTCATTCCAAAAAAAGAAGTAGAACGGCTTTCGTTAGATGGCGCTCACCAGGGCAATAACCCTACCTTGCCGGCGGCCGCGCGATGGCATTATTCCAAACCGTCGGCCGCAATTTTAAGAATGGGCACCGAGGTAGCGGCACCGTCGCTCCCGTTCGCTTCGCCCCAATCCATACCGTTACCAATCTCCCAGGCTTCTTGAAAGGTCTTGAGGATTTCCGATTTGGCGTCTTCGACACTAATAACGGGAATGCGAAAGCCGATACGGAATTCGTCCGTTTGCAGTTTGTTGCGTCGGGATCCCTTTTGGGACGTGACCCGTAGATCAACGCCGAGTCGATCCACGTTGGTGACGCGGATGTCTTCCAACGGGGTTTCCACCCGCAACAAATGCCGGGCGGTGTTTTGCAAATCTTCCCCGTGTTCACGATTGAGCTTGGCCACGATCGCGGAGGCTTCCTTGGCCAGAATATCCGGCGCGGCCGCGGCGTAGTCTTCCGGATCCACCCATTTGGCCATGACGCCAAAGCCGCCCACAAAGTATATTTTTTCCGGTACCAATCGGTAAAAGGCAAATTTGGGACTGTCCATGACTTGGTCGGCGTAGGTGTGGGTCAGTGAGTACCGCATACGGATGGCATCGACGTCCGTATCCACTGCGGGGTCGATTTTGTACAGGGTTCCCGTCAACGAACAACGTGAAACGTCCTGTAGATTGTTGGATTTGGCGGTACCGCTGGCGCCGCCGGCCGCGGTCCGCGGCGGACTGAGAGACGTCGTCCCGGAACCGAGCTGGGTAAATAGCGTAACCATGGACGGGCCCGGTCCAATGGCCGTGCCACTGGCATCGAGTAGGGTTTGTGCCGCGTTTTGAATATTAATAGTGTGCATACTCATTTCGTTCATGAGCAAGACCGGATTGCCTTGATCGTCCAGTACGTAATCGACGAACGAGCCAAAGGGAGCTCCCGCAATACCCTCGTGTACTGATACGGTACACAGGGTCCCGGAGACGCACACACTCGTCACGGTCCGGGCCTTTTCCGATACGTTCAGACGAATGTTGAGGTTGGGAGTGAACGTCTCGTTGTTGTTGTCGTTGTTGTTCGCATCATCGTGTGCACCGTTCGCCGTCGAAGCAGTGGACGAGTCTCCTCCATTCACAGCCGTGGCCATGGATGACGATAAACTGCTCCGGTAAGGTAACGGCGGTATTGTTGATTGCATGGGAACACTGGTCCTTGGAACGACGATCCGGACCGATCCAAAGGCATCCGTCGAGCCTGGCAGGCTCACGGCAACGAGCACCGCCAGCAAGAGCGTCGTAACTACCAAACAGGAACGACTCATACGTAAGGAGTTGTCGATGAAACACTCTGGACGGGTCGACAACGTTTACGGTGAACAGCCTTGTGGTAGGTAAGTAGGTAGGTAGACAACACCCGTCGTTCGGTTCGGTCTCACCGTTATGTTTGTTTTGTTTTGTCCGGGTGTGTGATGCGAGTCCGTGTCTGTCGCATCTCGCTTTTCGAGCCCCCTCCCTCCAAACCGCGTTTGGCTCGAATATACGACACCCGTACGACGCACCCACAAACCCCCCTTTCTTCTCGACGCAGATTTCCTTCAACTTGCAATTTTGGCGCCACAAAACAGGTACAAACTGCCGGTGTCGATTCATACGTCACGTTCCGGACTCGACTTTCAGGCGGGATAAAGCACCGCTCCCGACACTTGTCAAAACCAAAACCAATACCAAATCGTTGACTTGTTACAAGAGTCCGACGTTCCCTTTCGATTGCGGGGTCACTTTTGTGCGAGGATTGCCAAAAGGAACGGGGGTACTGTAAGTGTTGCGTTTTTACAGAGTACACCATGAGTTGTACGGACAGAAGTAACACGGAAGGAGCACAATCGTCTGATCGAACTATCGGTAGGCCGGTAGACGAATCCGATCGACCCCACCGGCGACGTCGTTGGGGAGACGCACGATCTCCGCCGGCACCTGCCGTCGTCAACAACACTGTCTTCAATGCCGGTGAAGCAGGAAGTAATGCTGCCGTGTCGGATCAGGAAGCCTTGCAAGCACTCTTGCAGTCGGCACAAATGCGGGAGCAGGAAAAGACTGTGGGGGTAACCCGTGAACGGGTTGGACCGGATCGGGTCCGCCATCGATCCGACAGTGGTTCCGCTGGTGAGCGACACCGGTTCGGTGCGAAACGAATCCGGGATGAAGCACCGGTTCCTCCGCCAAACGATTATTACGGACCCGGTACTGGACAATCGGAGGGAAGACCCCACGTCGGTACCACCCCCGTACCACCCGAACCGCAAAAACCCAACTTTGCCGTTTCGGGTGCCCTGGCCAAAGATCCCGCCAACGCCAGTGGCAACGTCTACAAAGGAATCGTGCTGAAATTTCGGGAACCACCCGAAGCGCGGGCACCCAATACCCAATGGCGACTTTACGTCTTCCGAACGGCCGCTCCGGACGCCGCTCCGGACACGAACGACGATCCCATTGATATTTTGCATATTGCCAAACAATCGGCGTACCTCATGGGTCGCAACACGGACGTGTGTGACGTGGTTATGGCACACGCGTCGATTTCGTCGCAACACGCGGTCCTCCAGTACCGCGCGGTGCCGTCGACCGACGGTAAACGCCGTTCGTGTCAACCCTACCTGATGGATTTGGAATCGACCAACGGAAGCTTCTTGAACGGAGTCCGGCTGGATCCGGCCCGGTACTATCAACTGAAACGAGGGGACGTCTTGACCTTTGGATCCTCTACACGTGAATACGTCTTACTGTCGGCGCACACCACCTCCATTGCGTAACACAAACTACCACGACAATACATTCTGTCACTCATTCATGGCCTGGCCCAGCAAATTCACTATTGTTGGAACGTGTCACGGGCGTTACCGACACTGGTCGACTCGTCGAAAACAGCAATTTTTTATATATTACCCATTATTTAATAGGAACATACGGTGCACAAACTAAAACAAAGGACTGTCGCTGTCGGTCTGGAACCAACTGATGGAGCTCTTGGTGGAACTGATGAAACCCCAATGGATAGCAACTCGAATGCTGCATGATTCGGTCAATTTGTCTCCGTGCCTAAGCCGACCGCTACAATGCTTGATCCTCTAGTCTCAAATGGCTTATCCCGCATCCCATGATTGGATAATTTGCAAAGCAATTCACGGTCACTTCAAATAGAAGTAAATAGAGGAGGATTTGCATCTTCCTGCTAATCCGACACTTCTTTCGAGCAACTTGCATCGTTAATGGAGACCAAAACACCGCTCCCGTCTTCGGTTACATCTTAAAAGAGTGCGGGCTGGGCGACAAGTTCATCGGCATCGCTACTTAACGAGGATGAATCTTTCTCAGACGCAGCAACCGGAGAAGAAGCAACCATCAAGTTGTGATCCGATAACTTCTCATCCTGGCACCCCTCGAGCAACATAGCTGCGGCTGCGCTTTCCAACGCGGTACGATCAATTTCAGCTTCCAGCTCGAACAATTTCTGGCGCATTGCGTCATGTTTTCCCGTTGACTCACGGTCAATACTTCCGGCTTCATTGAATATTTTCTTCGTAGAAAAGTGCTGATTGAGAAAGTGTCCTTGTCTTGGTGCAATTGACAGATATTGCTCTAATTGTGAGAGCAATTTGCCTACATTGTTGAGGTCTTCATCTTTCAGATCCTTATCCAATGATAATGTAACTTTCAGTGAAATTGGATCGCCCGCTGCACGCATCTGTGAAAGCCTGTTACCGAGAAGAACGGACGATCCTTGGAGGCCGAACGCGCCTCCATCGCCATCTTGTACTTGAAAATTGTCATGCGAAGGCTTCTTTCCCATGGCATGCCTCGGCTCTGTCTCGTTACTCTGTTTTGATTTCCCCAGCAAGTCTCGAAGAGGGTGCTTGAGCCAAGTGAGCTCTTGGGAAGATTCAATTCCAAATTCTTTCCGTAACAATCCCGTACTCTTGTGTGGCGGTGTCCATCGGTCGTGTTTCTCGGAGTTCGGAGAATCAGGGGTCCAAAACGGAGAACCAAGATAAGACCTGGATTGATCGAATGCGTCTTGTTCTACGATCGACGGGGCAATACTGTGCGGGGATTTTGCGACAGAGGAACCATTCTGACGGGAAAATGATGCTTTCGGATGTCGCGTTTGCGTGTCTTCTTCCACTGTGTCGGTTTCACGTTCCATGACCTTGCGATGTAGCGGCTGATTCTTGAACACAAGTGACTCACGGTCAGTGGAACGTACATCGTCCTCATTTTTTGAAAAGACGGTAGAAGATCGAGCCAACATGTTACTATCAGATGGAGAAGATATAGCACTCCCACAATGTGGAAGCATTGCAGTAATCCACGCAGAGGGAGTCGGTCGATGAGTTGAAGATTTTACCAGTCTGGTACTAGAAGAAAAGAGTGTACTCCACATTGAGGCTTTTTTCAGCTTTGGAGAGCCTCTAAGAGTTGGCGGCGAATCGGGAAGGCTCACAGCCAACTCTTCTGTAGTAGTAGCAACTCGGGCCTGCGTTTCAGAAAGCCTGGATCGCCCTCGCAGAACAGCAAAAGGCCTACAAGCTTGTTTCTCTGCTATTGGTTCAGGGTCTTGCCCGAAGCGATTGCGGAATGACGCTTTCCTTTCTTCATCTGAAAACGAAGTGGACGGCGTCGAGGAACAGGCTGTGGAAATTGGAGCACCGCTTACATCAAGCAAAGACTTTCCACTTCCGGTTTCTTCCAGCCGGGGATGGTACATTGGTAGTAACGATACTGTGTTTCGATATCAATTATTGGCGTCTCAACTGAATTTGGCTGGAATGAGCAAAGCAGTGGTGCCTGCAACTTCTTGAAGCGTTTCCGTCAACTTCCTTTTTATCGTGTTGATCACTTGTCTGATCTGTCGGTTGTCGTATGCGCAAGGGTGAGCGGAAATACGTTCCTGACTTCTTGTTGTCGGTTCAGTATTTTAGACTATTGTGAATCCTATTATCCAGGTTGTTTGTTGTGTCTTCGACAATAGAGAACTCACCTGAGCTGCACAAATCTAGAGTTATACCTGTACGGGAAGAAGTCACTATTCGAAGAGTGTACTCCCTCTCTAGATCTATATGTTGATATAAAGAAGAGCTTAACAGTAAGTAAGACTCAACGATTCTATATACCTTGTGTATGCATCTGCCTCATTTCTTCTCGATTGACTGTGAATGGGCAAGTACATGCAGCTAACCAGAAAAGTGTGTGTATCTCTTTTCAAGTCGCGTTGAAAAGCGCTGCTGACTGTGAAAAAGGATCCAAAAGCCACAACTGTCGGATCCTTGACTCAGAATGACAAGTAGTCGTGAATCCCGTTTGACCGTCTCAGCCGATCATGATGTTCGAATTTCTTAAAAGCCCACATGAAAAAGTTTGTGTTTTCTTTACTCGCCCGGTCGAGAATGCTAAGGACAGATATATCACTACCTTTTTTGCAGGAAGCGAGCTCAATTGATAGATGTCTATCTGACGATGTAACCATGCTGTTAAATGTCATGAATCCCTGTGGCCAAGTGACCTCGTAAGAACGCCTCAACATTTTCGCGCCTATCATCCAAAATCATCGTTCCAAGGTCGATTTCGGGTACAATGAATAGGGCAAAAACAGCAGTAAAGCCCTGCAATGTGGCATTTCCACTCCGAAAAACATCTTGACGCCCCGCACGAGCAACCGGTCCAATTTCTCCGCCAGCATAGAATCCCAAACATGGGACGTTTGGGAAGCCGTTGGCAAACGCGGTGGCGTCTGCCATGTCCACCGACAGCAAATTGCCAGCCGTCGGGCCCCGGGCACTGCAGCTGAACATGACAGCACCCAACAATTTTTCGCCATGGGTTTGTTCTTTCAGATGGCGAATGGAAACTTCCATATCTTGCATGCAGGCAGCCCCGTCAATGTCAAAGAAGTCAATGTTGGCGTCCGTTAGTGGTTTTTCTGTATCGGCGGAGCCTCTAACCATAAACAGAAACGCATTTAAGCTCCGAGAGATGTCATTCTGTCGATCAAAGAAATATACCGTGAGGTCCATTATTTCCGACTAAAAAAGATTCATATCACCAATCGACTTACCGCTGCCATGTGAAGCTCGAATCCATCCTCATTCGGACGGCGGATCCCAATCAAGTTGGGAGATCCAAATTTCCTCATCATTTCGTGCGCCGAGTACGATTTTCCCGAGTCTGTATCTCGAACGCGGCGTATCAAGTGATATGACGGAGGATCTTCACCCTGAAACAGATATTCCTCGTCTCCTGGACGATGAAATTCAGCGACTTCCGCATAAAATGGAGTGGTAGGCAGCGGAGCACCTCTATATGTCAACGACGTGACGCCTCTGGATACCATTGATCGGACCGGTACATCTCCTGCCAGAGCTACCCCAAAGACACCGCCTTCGTCCTCCATCACCTTTAACTGAAATCGTTTGGTCTGCATCACATCATGTACGTGATTCACAAGCTCGACCTTTGTAATGCCCTCATCAGGTGTACGACCCCCAAGGCGTCGGTTCAAATGCAAAAGACTGTGGGAAGGCATCGAGGTCAATTCACTCTTCGTCTTTTGCTGAATTGGCACAGAAATATAGCCGGAATTGCAAATGCCTCCCACAATCGTACTGTTAGGATAGCGATTTTGCAGATGCGTGACAAAAGGTTCTACTTCTGCCGCCAAGTCACCGCACGCATACACCATAAATACTTTCCAACTACAGTTTGCAGAATCCAACTGGTCTAGTGTCCCCTGGTAGTCGCCTGATTGTTCGTGCTCTTGAAGACAAAAGGGGCGAATCTGTGCGTCTTTCATGGAACCTAACATGATGGAAGAATTTGATTTATATTCCAACTGTCCCGTAAACGAGGACTGGATGGAACTGGAAATTGCTCCCAAGATGACACAATCATCTGGCACTAACAGTGGCAAGTGATCTGCCAAAGGACCGCTCGGCTTGTTGAAGGCTAAGCAAAGGTTTGGTTTCGATTGGAGTTTCGATAAGGCTTGTTCGTAAACGTCTCGCGGTGTTTGTTGACGCGATTTCACCTGTGGAATGTAAGACGTAGCAGCAACCAGTTCCGCTCCCCGCAACTGACGGTAGTGATGCACTAGGTAGAAGTAACGAGACGCCGTCGCGGCCAAACGACATCCGTCACGTGCGCACAGATACTGTACAACATTCAGCAGCAAATCGGCGTTCAAGTCGTCCATTACGTGTGAGGATGAATATCCGAACTTAGGCCTTAGCTGTTCCCAAGCAGTATTGGTTTTTTACACTGAGGGCGAGGGAATTGCTGTTGTCGAATTGCAGACACCAGTTCGAAAGAGTCACAACGGTTCTGGGTAAGGAATATCGAGCCTTCATTGCGGCTGGCGATGGTATATTAGCCGAAATGCATATAACGAGATCTGGTGAAATTGAAGTATAGACGCCTAAATACGTTGAATCATTTTCTGCCTTCAGACAAATCTACCACGTTCTTTGGGTAATCGTACATTTACAACTAGTGGACACAAAATACCTACCTATTCACTCATAAGATAAGTGGCAGCGAATCCTCTAGTTCCTTTTGCTATAAAGTTAGCGAACCTTGTCTTTATGGAATTGGTGAATATAAATTTTTCTCCCCTAATGAGCTTTTGGTTCAGAGCTTATTCCGCTTGCAACGTGGGCGTTACACTGTCATCATCCGCCGACAAGCTGCTGTTGATCATGAGATCGTCTTTCATAGGCGGCATCGAGGCCGCGTTCAAAGGATCGACGCCATGCAATCGGCAGCCCACCAGCATCTGTTCCGGAAGCTCGTCTTCGGTGTTTCCCTGAATGACGAAGCCGAGATCAATTGTCAAGTCCTGCGTGTACGTTCGAGCGACAGAGAGAATACCTCGGGCGGCGGATGACGCAACAATATCCAGGTCAGCTTCCAAGTAACAAGCCTTGTCGTCTTTGGCAGGCGCGTAGAGGTAATTAATGGGCAACTTGTTACCAACAATTGCCGGTTTCCCACCAACAACACTCTTGACCACCCAAGGCCCTGCTACTACAACTGGAACAATTTTTAATGTTTTGTTCTTGTGAGCCATGTTTTTCATTAAAAAGCGACACACAGTTCTGTCTGCTGCAGACATAGGTCCTAGCTCAGGGAGAGTCGACTTGTCGAAATCGTCTTCATAACAAGCCCGCAAGAATGGAACAAACTTTTCCGGAATTTCGAAATAGAAAATCAGCACACCCCACGGCAACCGAAAGTTGATGAGAAAAGTAGGTTTTTCGCGTAAGCGCCCACCAAAGACACTCGAATTACTCCCAACATTTTCGGGACACGTGTCTGTCAGAAATAAATCCACGCCGCGCACCGGAAACATAAACTCCCCAGATGCCATCTTCTTCTTGTCTTGGAGATACTTATCACCACGTACTTGGAAAGTCGCTGGATCCGGCTCTGACCAACAATTGTTGTGCGATCCAATTTTGGCACCCACTGGAAAAACAGGCAAAGGACTTCCAAGAATGATATCTGGCTCTTCCGCTTCCTCTTGAACTTCACCAGACACAGGTACAGCAACAATCATCGAACGCCGCATGAGCTTGCGATGGCCATCGGCCTGAAAAGTACCCTTCATGGTAGGGGGACGGTCAAAACCCCCTACCATTGGACGGGGCGTATGTAAACCAAGGCAAAATGCAGCAAAGATAACCAGAAGAGCAATGTCAACGTCCATGGTAATCTTTGCTTCGGACGCAAAGTGCAATACTGTAATGGCGCCTCCAGCAATGCCCAAGAAGACCACTGGATTGTTCTCGATAAGGTTACCAATTCGGGTACCACCGGTGCGTACGACGGGTACCGGGCGTGCGTAATTTGGTAAAAGTTCCGTCGTGGGTCGATCATCGTCTAACAAAAATTTGGCATCGTCCCCCACCGAGGCTAGCTCCTCCTCGTCCTGGTCGCGGGTCGCCTTAGGACGCCGGACTTTTCGTGTAATTGGAACCACCATACTGGCCATGTTGTTTCTTGCCGACTTCTTCTTGGTCTTGCCCAAGAACGGCGGTAGGGTCGGCAGGAAACCGAGTGGGTTGTTTTTCTTACCTTTTTCGGCATTTTTACTTCCTACAGAACTCGTGCTCGCGCCTCGATGCAGATCAGCAGTTTCGTCTGCTTCACAGTGATCCGTCAAAAAGAAGGTTTCCAGCAAAGTGGCGACTTCGGACACGAGCGGATGTACACTGGGATCCGCAGGGAAGAAATTACACGTAGCTTCTAACACATCATCCAGAAGTTTTGATCGCTGCTTGGCTTGAATTTTGACGTACATGTAGTTGACCTTTCCCAGATACTCTGTTCGTTGCGAGCCAATGAGATGCTTGACGAGTTCGCAGTACTTGGCCGTCTTGATCACATTCTTTGGGAGAATTTCGTTGGCGCTCGTGTGCTTATCTACAATTTTTTTGAGCGCGTGAGAAAGGGTTCGAAAGGCCGAGTAGGTTTTGCTGATCGTAAAGCTGTCAAAGCAGGACTCTTCTCCCAAGGGTGTGATGGTCACAATGTAATCAGTTTCAACAGCCATTCCTCCACGAATACGGTAGTGGTCAAGCTCTGTCACTGAAGCGGAGACATGGTGATCCGAAAACGCAATCAACAACGGACTGGGTCCAGGCTCGACGGTATCCTTTGCCATTTTTGGTTGTGGATCTAAATTTTTGAGGAACTCTGATTGCTATACTCTAAGAAGTCGAAGGCGTGTCGGATACTTTAGGCAGGTTCCGGCAAGAAAACTTTAAGGCAAACAAGGAGCTCGACAACAGCAACAACAAAAATGGAAGAATGATGCGCGCGATCAGGTCCGGCGGAGCGAAAGCTCCGAACATAGTATTTATCATTAATCCTGCCGCATTTCGTACGAAGCAGTACGGGCGGGGGCTGTACGAAGGCGAAATAGAGTCCCGTTTTCCTATTTTAATCTCTTTCCAGGGGCGTGCCTCAACGCCACAAGCATAAATAGCCCGAAATGGGTTGTTTTTAACGCTTTTAAACTTTAAAAAGCGGTAATTTCCGGTAGGCGTTAAAATTACGAAGTGAGCTATTTTCGGA